>LQAJ01000063.1_pt1 | contig 95268 bp, 100 predicted proteins | sample 1535811 | NCBI WGS metagenome assembly LQAJ01 (sample SAMN04331587, study PRJNA305678) | bioreactor metagenome | isolation source: bioreactor_6 inoculated with Wadden Sea sediment 2nd replicate of a... | place: Germany: Wadden Sea, Janssand Flat
AGAGCCTGTAGCCGTGCCACCTGTTACAGCGTAGTCCACTGTGACGGCTCCATCGCTACCACCGGTTCTTGTTACGGTTAGGTCCTGGGTGCCTGCACCTTCTCCGGCAGATGCTGTGGTCGGGTCAAATTGTAGTGTGCCCGGTACGGCATCATCATCTGTTATGGTTAAGGTCGCAACCTTGTCTGCCCCGAGACTTGATCCACCTGTGGCGTTACTTAAGGTCACTTCCACTGTTTCATCTGATTCATAAGTGGCATCATCTACTATGGAACCGTAATGGTTTTGCTCGTTTCAGTGTTTGCAAAATTCAGAGTGCCACTGGCTAGGGTAAAATCTGTTCCTGACCCTGTGGCTGTTCCACCTGTCACGGCATAGTCAACCGTCACTGCGCCGTCGCTACCACCGGTTCTTGTTACGGTTAGGTCTTGGGTGCCTGCGCCTTCTCCGGCGCTGACTGTTGTTGGGTCAAATTGTAATGTGCCTGGTACCGCATCATCATCTGTTATGGTCAAGGTCGCAACCTTGTCTGCCCCGAGACTTGCACCACCTGTGGCATTGCTTAAGGTCACTTCCACTGTTTCATCTGATTCATAAGTGGCATCATCCACTATGGAAACTGTAATCGTCTTGCTTGTTTCACTGTCCGCAAAATTCAGAGTGCCACTGGCTAGGGTAAAGTCTGTTCCAGAGCCTGTAGCCGTGCCACCTGTTACAGCGTAGTCCACTGTGACGGCTCCATCGCTACCACCGGTTCTTGTTACGGTTAGGTCCTGGGTGCCTGCCCCTTCTCCAGCAGATGCTGTGGTCGGGTCAAATTGTAGTGTGCCTGGTGCACCTGTTTCTATAACAAGTTGAGGAGGATTTCCACCATCTCTACTATCAAAAACAAAGTAATTCTCTCCAGTTGTATCATCTCCCTCTATAACAAAACTCACTTTAGAGTCTGATGAAATCTTCGACTGAACATAACTCGTAACATCAATTTCTTTCCAATTATTTTCGTCACCTAATACAACACTAAGACTTCCAACGTCGACGTTAGTGTCTTCGGATATAGCAGAGGGACTGCCTTCGCTAAATGTAAGATTCTCAGAGCCATACACATTTAGTGCAGAACCATTTACAACTGAAGATATGTATATTCTTAATGTCGCAGATGTCACACTTCCACTGGCCCCACTTATATCAAAGCGCATTGCAGACTTCATCCAATCTAAAGTCATAGTAACAGTATCAGAACCTGCATATAAATCCCCCATATTATACGCAGAAGGTGAACTGTCATATCCTATATCCGCCTCGGGATTCAAAGTACTCGTCCCAGCAAATGATTGCACTGGTGTAATGCATGTAAAGATCATTGCCAAAATCATCACTGCTGCAAGTCTTTTCTATACAAATACCTCATACATAAAACCTCCCAAATATCCCCTGTATATTTCCAACTGTATTTCCTTTTAACCAACAGTTACCTATTACCACGCAAACAACGTACCAATAGTCAAATAATTATACTTTTGTCAATTACTCCTATTTAATACCGCTTTTTGTTGATTTCAAACACAGAACAAGGCAAATGTTAAAAAAATCGATCCCATGCGGGATCGATTCAGGCTGTCGACAAAATCGACAAAGCGGCAGCTTGTAGGAAGCTTTTATAGACAAGGCGTGGATAAAATCCTCTTAATTAGACTATTCAAACATTTGATTTAAACGGATACTATACTGCATTGCATCATTTAAAGATTATCTAATAACAAAAGCGACCCCCTAAGGGATCGCTTCTGTGCAACCTATATAAAAACTATATTTGTACCACTTTAAAATCAATACAAGAGTCTATTAAAGCAGACCCATTTCCTTACCAACTTTTTCAAATACCTCTACAGCTTGAGCAAGGTTTTCTTCATTGTGACCTGCTGTTACCATACAACGTACACGGCCTGTTCCCTTAGGAACTGTTGGGAATACAATCGGTGAAACATAAACGCCATTTTCAAGAAGTCTCTTTGAAAACTCTACAGTTTTTGCTTCATCACCAATAATAACTGGCGTGATTGGCGTTTCACTCTTACCAGTATCAAAACCTAGTTTACCAAGCTTTTCCTTGAAGAAACGAGCGTTTGACCATAGGCGATCTGTATACTCTTCTGATTCTGTAAGCATGTCAACCACTTCAGTGATTGCACCAACCGCCGCTGGAGGCAGTGCTGTAGAGAATAGAATTGGACGACCACGGTGTACCAACCAGTCTTGCATAACCTGACGGCCTGCACAATAGCCACCAATAACGCCAATAGCCTTAGATAGTGTACCAATGATGAAATCAATACGACCATGCAGGTGGAAGTGGTCAACAGTACCACGACCGCTCTGGCCAAGCACACCAGAACCGTGAGCATCATCAACATATGTCATACAGTTATATTTTCAGCAATTTCAACCATCTCTGGAAGCTTAGCGATATCCCCATCCATTGAGAATACACCATCAGTGATGATTAGTACATTATTGTACTGGTCGCGCTTTTCTTTCAGAATACGCTCTAGGTCTTCCATATCACTATGCTTGAATACAGCTTTGTCAGCCTTAGACAGCTTGATGCCATCAATGATAGATGCGTGGTTTAGCTCATCTGAAAGGATAAGGTCACCCTTGTTTGTAACAGCCTGGATAACACCAGCATTACAGTTAAAACCAGATTGGAATACCATAACAGCTTCTTCACGTTTGAACTCTGCCAGTTTTCTTTCAAGTTTTTCGTGAATGTCCATGTTACCAACAATTGTACGTACAGCACCTGCACCAACACCATACTTTTCAACAGCGTCGATAGCCGCTTTTTTCGCACGTGGGTGTGTTGCAAGACCCAAGTAGTTGTTTGATGATAGGTTGATTACTTCTTTACCATTTAACATGCATACAGCTTCACAAGGACCATTAAGTGTTGGAAGCTTTCTAAATACGCCTTGATCTTTAAGATCTTGAACTTGACCTTGTAGATACGGTAGATCATGAATATTGCTCATGTTTCCATCCTCCATTCAACATAAAGTGTAAGTCACTTCAATTCCTATTTAATGTTAAAGGCCAATGACCTCTAACAACGTTTTCCTCGATATTCGCTTATATTGTACCACAGGTGCACTATACTGTACACCAGGCTTTTAGACTTTTTGCATGATTTTTCAACACCTTGCATAATAGATCTAACATTCAGTTATTGCAATCACTCTGGGTAGTAAAGCACAATTGTTGCACTGGCAAATTCTTCGCCAATGTTTCTATACGTATGAATAGCATCAGACACAAAGGTCATGGCATCTCCACTTGTCAGCTTATAGGTCTGCCCATTTATTTCCACCTCAATATCCCCTCCATGTACAAGAAGATATTCTTCAACACCACTTACGTGGGCATCAGACTCATGAAAGCATCCCACTTCAAGCTCCACAGTATACAGCTCAAACTTGTGTTTTGGATCAAAAGGCACATAAGAATAGAGTCTGAACTTATCGTCTTCTTGGGCCACCATGTGTGTATCTGACTTGTGAACAATTTTCACTGGCTGATTTTCTTCATTTAATAAGGAAGTAAAAGACACCCGCAGACCATTGGCTATCTTCCATATTGTACCGATGGATGGATTGGCTTCCCCTCTTTCTATTTGTCCAAGCATTGACTTGCTGACCCCAGAAAGGTCTGCCAGTTGTCCTAGAGACAGATTTCTTTCTTCCCTTATTTTTCTTAAGTTGCCTGCCAAAAGCAGGTTCACATCTTTCATATGTCTCACCCTCTATATTTTGTTTTTATCTGAGCAATTTACAAAATCACATCAAAAATATTTTTGACCTTCTATCTTGTAAAGCAAGTCTTATTTTCAAACCAATCAATCTCCAAACAAATCACCTATGATTTATAAGTCCTGATTACTTTTTAATCAGCCACTTTTCTTTTTCAGAAGTATCTAGATTTCGGAACTTATAGCGCATCCATTCTTCAATAAGTTTGAATTCATCTAGGAGACACTGTATTTCATTCTTTACTGCCTTATCATTATTTTTATGATCAGCTTCAGTGTTTTCTACTTTAATGGTTATATTTTCTGAAGGAACAGAATTTGAAAGATTTTGTTTAAGAGCCTTATCTTCTAAATAATGTTTTGTTTTTTGAGGGCTAATCATCATCATGCATAAAGGCCATAGCTTTCAAGTCCACTTGGTAAGAATAGAAGCATATCCCTAACCCGGTCAAAGTCCTTGGCTTGTCTGTCATTTCCAATCACAATGAGGGCATTTCTTTTATAAATTTTCAACCCTCGCCAAGCAAAGCCCATATGTCCATATTCCCGCTTGAATGATTTATTGCTATGCCCTAGTATTTCAAATGGATCCACAGTGTTTATAGTCCTGCGTGTTAAGTCTTGTGGAATCTTTGATACTTGATTGTTATGGGGGCAGGCCCACTGACAAATATCACAACCATAAAGATTTCTGCCTATGCGGTAGCGTTCATCATAGGTCAAATCCCTTTTGAACTGTGTCAAAGAGGATATGCATCTTTGCCCATGAAAGTCATACTCTCCAGTCAGAGCATTGGCTGGACAAGAAGATTGACATTTTCTACAATCTCCACATTTCGACTCAAAGTTTTCTCGCCAAGGCTTGGCCCCTTCCACCTTGAAATCACTGATTATAAGTCCTATGTAAAAGCCACTCCCGACCCTTTCATCTATTATAAATTGGTTTCGACCAATCCATCCAAGGCCGGAACCATATGCCGTCATTCTATCATTGATTGGACCCGTATCGACTGCTGTGAGAAAATTGGCATCCGGATGATTCTGTAGCAAGGCTTCTTTTATTTGATCTAATTTATTTTTCACCACATTATGATAGTCAAACTCCCAAGCCATATTTGTTACAAAGCCTCTAGGGGTTCCAGACGTCCATCTGTTTTTTATACCATAGGGCACAGCTATAGCTATAACTGTTTTTGCCCCTTTTAGCGCTTCTTTGGGCGTGCACCTAAAATCTTTTTGGGGTTCAAAACCCGACAAATCGCCAGAGGCTGCTCTTCTATCATAAATATCACTTAAACCTTGGTTGTTTCCAACATCCGATACGGAAAACACTTCAATATCCAGTTGGTCCATAATGTATTCTACTGATTGATACCGCATGCGTTCTCCTCCTTTGCCATACCCTCATTATACTGAACCCACCTGTTTCGCGCAATTGGATCATATACCGATGAATGTCTGCACATTATTAAGTGGCCAATTCCTTATCCATCTAATTAATCTTTTTTTAATCTTGAAGCCCCTTTATGAATGTTATAATATTCCAAAAGATTATTATATTTTCTGGATTCATTTTCTAATTTTTTATAAAGTGCTATAAACTTTTTCTCGTTTACAAAGGTGGAGACTCAAATGTCTATTTACAAGTCCTCCAGCAGTCTAAATAAGAGGTGATACTATGACTGAACCCGTTCTACAAGTACAAGGACTAAAAAAGTCTTTCGATGACAAGGTCGTCTTAAAAGACATACACTTTAAAGTTTGCCCAGGTCAAATTATTGGATACATTGGTCCAAATGGTGCTGGAAAAAGCACAACTGTTAAAATTTTTCTTGGTATGCTTGAAAAAGATGCCGGCCATATTGAAATTTTTGGACAGCCCCTTGAAAAAGGAGACTGGTCCTATAAAAATCGAATCGGATATGTCCTGAACAGTCTGAAGTTTATGAAAACCTGACAGCCAGTGAGTACCTTGAATTTGTAGGGGGCATGTATGGTCTTACATCAGAGTCAATCGATGAAAAAGCTCTGGGTCTTCTTGACCTATTCGGCATTTCTGACAGTTATCATAGCCGTATTTCTTCATTTTCCAAGGGGATGCGACAAAAATTATTGATCATCGCCGCAATGATTCACGACCCTGATATTCTCTTTCTTGATGAACCCCTTAGTGGCCTGGATGCTAACAGTGTCATGGTATTTAAGGAAATTCTCGCCCGCCTTAAAGCCCGAGGCAAGACCATCTTTTACTCATCGCACATTATGGAAGTGGTTGAGAAAATATCTGATAGAATTCTACTCTTGTCTTCTGGCGAAATCGTGGCCGATGGTACATTCGAAGACCTCAGGGCACAAAATGCAGAAGGCAGTCTACAAGATATTTTCAATCAGCTCACCGGCTTCACCGAGCATGCAGAAATCGCTGAGAAATTTGTGAACATCTTGGAACGGAGGTCTTCTTAATGGAGTTTCGATCCCTCAAACTCATTGATAGATTTCAGTGGGTCTTTACTAGAATGGGCATTGATTACGGGACCATGCGCAAAATTTTGAACCTAAAACTGATCATGGATTCAAGGCGTATTCCAACCGCCATCCAAAATAATAAAAAGGGGAAAGATGACACCGGGCAGGGCAACAATATGCTTAAGTCTTTATGGATGTATGCCCTATTCAGTGTTATGCCCGGAATTATGGCTTTCATCCCCATCCCCATTTTTAGCAAAATTTCAATCATCATGGGCATATCTATGTTCCTAATCATGTCCACAATGATTTCTGATTTTTCCAGCGTCCTACTCGACATTCGTGATAAGAACATACTCATGGCCTTTCCTGTAGATTCCAGAACCTTATCTGCAGCAAAGCTTGTCCATATTTGCATTTACCTAAGTCTTATAACAGGCAGCTTGAATTTCATTCCCCTGATTGGCATAGCATATAGCGAAGGCATTCTCATGGGACTGCTGCTTCTTTTAATGCTTGTTTTCATGGTCATGGTGGTCATTTTTCTAACATCGCTTATGTATGTTTTGGTTCTGAAGAAATTTGATGGAGAAAAACTTAAGGATTTAATCAGCTCCATTCAAATTATGCTGACTGTTGCCATGACACTTGGGTATCAAGTTGTTGCAAGGATGTTTGAGTTTTCAAACGTTCATGTCCAGTTCACACCTAAGTGGTGGACTATTTTACTGCCTCCAACTTGGTTTGCGGCTCCCTTTGCCCTCCTGTCAGGACAAAGAGGATTCCTTTATATCCTCCTGGCAATACTGGGGGTTTGTCTTCCTTTGGTTTTCATCATCTTGCATTTTAAGGTGATCACGCCACTGTTTGAGGCCAACCTTGTAAAACTCAACACAAGTGACAAACATGCATCTAAAGCTTACAACCGCAGGCAAGTTCGGGTAAAAAACTATCAAAAATTTTCTGTCGCAGCAAAGATGAACAGGCAGCCTTCCAATTTGGATACAGAATGCTCAGCAGTGAAAGAGAACTCAAGCAAAAGGTCTACCCTTCCATGGCCCTGTCCATTGTCTTCCCCTTCATACTTGGGGCAACACTGGTCAGTGACACGGGCGGAATTTCTCAGGCCCTTGAATCATTTAGAACATCTAACCAGTATCTTTGGATCTATTTTTCAGTCCTTATTTTGCCATCGGTCTTTATTTTCGTTGGCCGAAGTAAGTATTATAAGGGGGCTTGGCTTTACAAAGTCCTCCCTATTGAGGACCCTTATCCAATCATTTCTGGGACTTATAAAAGTGCCATAATCAAATTTGGTGTGCCACCATTCTTTATAACCGCTGTTTTAATGGTGATCCTCGCTGGAACTCGTGTTGTTCCCCATATGGGCATAGCTTTTATCAACACCATTTATATGGTTCTTATTATTTCCATGCTCAACGGGACCAGCCTTCCTTTTTCAAGAAGCTTTCAGGTCACACAAGATGGCCACATGAAAGGATCACTCGCAGGCATGGTCTGCACCGGATTATTAGGAGGCCTCCACCTCTTACTCATTAAATTTAGCACACCACTCATTGATTACATCGTTTTTTTTGATCCTATTCGTCATTCTTATACCGTTTTGGAAACATGCTCTACGAACCACATGGGAAGAGATTCACTCATGATAAAACTGTGACAAATCCTTGTGCACTGTGTAAAATAATAATGAAGTAAACTATTTCATTTGGGGGTAAGGAGAAAATCCAATGAAGAAAATCTTAATACTTACAGCTTCAACGGGGGCGGGTCATAACCAAGTGGCAAAAACACTTGAAGCTCAACTGGCAAGCCGAGGACATGAAGTGAAACGTGTGGATTTTATCAGAGAACAAAGCAAAATTTTAGAAATGCTCGTTGAAGATGGGTATGATGTTCTTGCCAGCAAGTTTCCTGAAACTTACGGCAGACTATACAATATGAGTAACCGTGAATGGATCCATGGTCGATTTGCTAAAATGGTTGTCGCCGCTGAATACAGACGAGCCAAACAGCTTGTTTTAAGCTATGAACCTGACCTTATCATTGGCACCCATACCTTTGCAGTCAGCGTCTTTAACCGACTGAAGGTCAAAGGGCATTACAAGGGCCCATTCATATCGGTTGTAACAGATTTTGAAGCCCACTATGCCTATGTGAGCAAGGAAGTTGACCTATACATAACAGGCAGTGATTTTACCAATGAAAGCCTTATGGAAAAAGGCATTGACCAGGACCGTATCAAGAACTTAGGAATCCCCATCCATCCGAAGTTCTACAAGCCATCTGGTGTGGTCAAACCTGCTGATGCACCATTTACAGTCTTACTCATGGGGGGCAGTATGGGGCTTGACCCTATGAAAAAGGCTTTCTTAAATCTTCTCAATATGGACCGAGACATGAAACTCTATGTTGTTTGTGGAACCAATAAGACATTAAAGACAGAGCTTGATAAGCTTGTTGAGCTTTCAAATTCCAGACTTGATATTGAGGTGCTTGGTTTTACAGACAATATACATGAGCTTATGGAGCTTTCTGATGTCATTGTGACAAAGCCTGGGGGACTAACCGTTTCAGAGTCCCTCATAAAAAAGCTTCCAATGATTGTGCCTTATTTTATTCCTGGACAAGAGGCTGAAAACCTCGATTTTCTCACCCTTGTCAATATTGCAGTGGAAGTCCGTGATGTAAAACGCATCAGCAAGATTGTAACTTACTTAATGGATCACCCAATAAGGCTTGAAGGCATGAAAAAGGAAATAGAATATATTTCCCGTAACCATTCTCTTGAAATGGTCACTAAATCCATAGAAGATTTGCTTTCGTGATCGCTTTCTAAAATATGTTTTCTTTCAATTTCCCTTGGAATATAAAACTCTATTCCAAGGGAAATTTTTTTTTATATACAACCATTTGATATTCAATCATTTGCTTAGTCTGAGCGACTTGTAAAATAACACCCCGCTATACCGAGTATAAATATTAAGAATCAAAAACTATATTCTATCTATAAATATTTTTTATTTTCTTCATATTGTTGACCTTTTTAGTGTACTTTTGTAGAATGGACATGTAATTCCGATCATTTTACCAGGAATTGAGGAGGCTCAATATGGAACACATTCTTAAAATCAATCAGCTCCACTCATCAGTGGAAGGAAAAAATATTCTTAAAGGCGTCAATCTTGACATTAAACCTGGCGAAATACATGTCATAATGGGCCCAAATGGTGCGGGAAAATCAACCCTAGCCAATGTACTTATGGGACATCCTGAACATGAGGTGGTTTCAGGTGAGGCCACATTCAGCGGAGAAAACTTGCTGCAAATGAAGGTGGATGAACGTGCACGTGCTGGACTTTTTTTTATCCTTCCAGTACCCGCAAGTTATTCCAGGTGTGTCTGTTGAAGGTTTTATTAGGCAGGCTCTTACAGAAAAAAACAATGGCCAAAAACCTTCCATGTTTTCCATGAAAGCAGAGCTTGACGGCCATATTATCAAACTTGGTCTGCCAAGGGACGCTGCATCTCGGTCCTTGAATCAAGGCTTTAGCGGTGGTGAAAAAAAGAAAAACGAAATGCTTCAAATGACTATGCTAAACCCCAAACTGGCCATTCTTGACGAAACAGACTCAGGGCTTGATGTGGATGCCATTCGTACGGTTTATGAGAAAGTTCAGGCATTTTCAAGCCTGAAAATGCTGTGCTTGTCATCACCCACTACAACAAATTCTTCAGTACATCAAGCCTGACCATGTCCACATTATGGTTGACGGCAAAATTGTACTCAGTGGAGATGCTTCGCTTGCTGACCGTATTGAAAAAAACGGTTATGAGTCCATCAAGGGAAATGTGGTGGCCTAATGAGCAGACAAAAATCACAAATTGCTGATATTGACCGTGGTGTCTATGACATCGTCAATGAAGAACGGCACACATTTAAGACCGATAAGGGCTTAACAGAAGACATCATTCGTGAAATATCTAGGGAAAAAATGAACCAAAGTGGATGACGGATTTTCGCTTGAAATCACTGGAGATATACAATTCAAAACCCATCCCCATGTGGGGTGCAGATCTGTCTGATCTTGATGTAGACAACATTGTCCACTATGTGAGACAGATGCCAACCTGTCAACCACTTGGGACGACGTTCCCGATGACATCAAGGAGACCTTCGACAGACTGGGGATTCCAGAAGCTGAAAGAGAGTCCTTAGCTGGTGTTGGAGCCCAGTATGATTCGGAAGTTGTTTACCACTCCCTCCAGGACGAACTTCGTGAACAAGGCGTCGTATACCTAGATATGGACACAGCCCTTAAAACCCACGAAGACATTGTTAAAAAGTACTTTATGACACTTATTAGACCAAACGATCACAAGTTTGCTGCCCTACATGGAGCAGTTTGGTCAGGTGGCTCCTTTGTTTACGTTCCAGAAGGGGTTCAAGTTGATATTCCCCTTCAGTCCTATTTTAGGCTCAATGCAAAAGGCGCTGGTCAGTTTGAACACACCATGATCGTTGTAGAGAAAGGGGCAAAACTTCACTTTATTGAAGGGTGCTCAGCACCAAAATACGGTGTTCAAAATATCCATGCTGGGGCTGTCGAACTCTTTGTTAAAGATGACGCCACCCTACGCTACTCTACCATCGAAAACTGGTCAAGAAACATGTATAACCTCAACACAAAGCGCTGCGTTGTTGATGCACGAGGCCGTATTGAATGGGTTTCTGGCTCATTTGGTTCCAAGGTTTCCATGCTTTATCCAATGAGCATACTTAGAGGCGAAGGCGCATCCTCAGAATTTACCGGCATAACCTTCGCAGCCGAAGGCCAATATCTTGACACTGGCACAAAGGTGGTTCACTCAGCGCCAAACACAAGTTCCACAGTCCATTCAAAATCTATTTCAAAAGGCGGAGGTCACGCCTTCTACCGTGGTCTTCTTCGTGTGACAAAAAATGCAACTGGCGTTAAATCGACTGTCAACTGCGAATCTCTTATGCTTGATAGTGCGTCAAAATCTGATACCCTTCCAATCATTGAAGTGGATAATGACCAAGTCGATATTGGACATGAGGCCCGGATAGGACGCATTAGCGATGAAGCCATTTTCTACCTGATGTCCAGGGGCATTCCAGAAGATGAAGCCCGCGCCATGATTGTTAGAGGTTTTGTGGAACCCATTACTAAAGAACTTCCGCTAGAGTACGCTGTGGAACTCAATAAACTTATAGAGATTGAACTTGAAGGCACAATAGGATAGGAGGCCCCCATGACATATAAATCAGAACATCAAAAGAGCTTTGAGGGGCATGCTCTACCCAAATGGAGACGAGCCCCCTACCAGAAGATATTTTAAACAGAACCATATCTTCTGCAGCCTTTACCATAGAAAATAAGGACAACCAAACAGACATGCATCCCCTTGATCCAGATGGAAACGGGGCTGTACTTGATCTGCTATTGGCTTGTGAAAAAAAATTCAAAAAATCATCTAGGCGATGCCTTTATTAGCCACACATCTGCAAAGAGTAGAAATGGCTTTCATATCACTTCAAGCCAGTCTAGTGATCGTCTAAACCCAGTACAGATCAACTATGACCTGTCACAAACACCCGCTATGGCAGAACGCAACCTCATTCATGCCAAGTCTGGTCACAGCATGTCGGTTGTCTTACGCTATACAAACGCAGATGCCCACCAGACCCGTCACCATGGAGTGACAAGTGTTATAGCTGAACCAGGAAGCACCCTTGATATTGTCCGCTTTCAGGATTTAAGCTCAGACTCTGAGTTTTTGACAATATACATTTTCAAGTGGAAGAAGGGGCAACTGTGCGCTTCTTTGACTATCAAATTGGTGGTTCATTTAAAGCTCTTGGGTGCCAAGCAGATTTGAAAGGCCGCCACAGCCAGTTTGAAGTCTATAATGGCTACCTGGGATTTGGTGATGATCTGCTTGATATTTCCTACATGGCACAACACTTTGGTGCCCATTCACAATCGAAAATTTTGGCCAAGGCGCTCTTGGTGACAGAGCCCGTAAAACCTTCAGAGGGACCCTTGATTTCAAGTCTGGTTCAAAGACCGCTGTGGGACAAGAAGAAGAGTTTGTTCTGATACTCAGCCCTGATGTGAACTCCGACTCCATTCCCGCCCTCATGTGTGAAGAGGATGATGTTATTGGAGAACACGCTGCCAGTGTCGGACGAATGGACACAGATTTACTCTTCTACATGATGAGCCGAGGCTTCTCTGAAGATGAAGCCCGCCGAACTCTGGTAACGGCTGCCGTGGCTGAAACCCTTGAAGAACTTGAAATAAAATCTCTTCGTGAAGAAATACTATCTGCCTTTGAAGTGCGATTAAGTGAGAACAAGCAGGCCCTTGTCCCTGCTAGGTCTTAAGGAGTGGATGCTATGAATCTAACGACAAAAATGGATGTAAGACGTATACGGTCTGACTTTCCCATACTCAATACAGATCATGCCCTCACTTACCTGGACAATGCCGCTACAACCCACATGCCCCTTCATGTGCAGAATGCTCTTTCAAACTATACAAATCAAAGTCATGGCAGCCCCCACCGCGGGGCGCATCGACTTTCCGTTGAAGCCACAAAAGCTTATGATGCGGCGCGTGAAAAGGTCAGAGGTTTCATTAATGCCGACTCAAGTGCTCAATGTGTCTTCACAAGAAATACCACAGAAAGTTTGAATCTTATTGCTTATGGTTACTTGATGCATTCTATCGAGCCTGGTGATAAAATCATCACTTCAATCACGGCCCATCATAGCGCCCTTCTCCCCCTTCAAATGGTTGCCAGAGCTAAGGGGGCTCAACTTGAATATCTATACTGCGATAATTTAGGTCATATTCCAAAATCTGAATTAAGCAAGATTGATGACAAGACAAAATACGTCCTTGTGCCTTATATCAGCAATGGCATAGGATCCATTCACGACTTAAAAAGCCTTGAAGAAATCACCCACGCCCACGGAGGCATATTTGCCGTTGATGGGGCTCAAGCCATTGGTCATATACCTATTGATGTGAAAGCCCTTAACATAGACCTCTTTGTTTTTTCAGGCCATAAGATCTTTGCACCACAAGGCATTGGGGTTTTATATGGCAAAACCGATCTGCTAGAACAGTTTGAACCCTTCTTGCGCGGTGGCGATATGATTGAATACGTCGAGGAGCAAACTTCGACCTTTGCCCCTTTGCCAGAAAGGCTTGAGGCTGGCACTCAAAATGTTTATGGTGCTGTTGGACTTCATGCTGCACTGGACTATATTGATGCCATTGGAGTAGAAAACATTCGATCCGTCGAGGAGCGCCTTACAGGCTATGCTTACTCAAAGCTCAGTGATATGGATGGGGTTACTATTTATGGTCCCAGCCACTCGTCTGAGCGTGGTGGTCTTATCACATTCAATGTAGAAGGCATCCATCCCCACGACGTGGCCACTATTTTAGACCATCACGGCGTGGCCATTCGGGCAGGCCACCACTGCTGTCAGCCCCTTATGAAGCATTTGAACTTGTCATCAACATGCCGGGTGAGTTTTGCAGTTTACAACACACTAGAGGACGTGGACAACTTTATCAGTGCTCTGGCTCAGGCAAGGGAGGTCTTTGGATATGCTTGATCAAATGTATACAGAAATTATTTTAGAACACAATCGAAACAGCCCTCACAAGGGTCAACTTGAAACTGTCACCCACACAGAAAGAGGCCACAACCCCAACTGCGGTGATGACCTGACCCTCCATCTAGAAGTTGAGGAGGGACTTATTAAAAATGCAAAGTTTACAGGAACAGGTTGTGCCATTTCTCAAGCCTCTATGTCCATTATGATCGATTTGATTCTTGGACAAGACAAGGAAACAGCTCTAACCCTCACAGACCTTTATTCAAAAATGATAAAAGGCCATGAACTCAGCCCGGAGGACAAAAACCAACTTCAAGATGCACAAATTTTTGAAACTCTTTCAAAAATGCCTGCTCGGGTTAAATGTGGAACACTTGGCTGGCACTGTCTACGCGTTGCACTTATGGAAAATGATGCAAAGTAAGTTCTCTGGTTTTTTTGTAAGACTTACAGAAGTCTGACCAATTCATGAACAATATATTCATTTTCCTTTACAACGTTCGATAATAAAGCTATAATTTGAATAACATTTCAAGACTGGCGGAAAAAGTGGAGTCTACCACGGGGGATTGAAATGAATTTCGTAATTAGCCGACCGCCTGGGCGCAAGTAGCCAGGTGTGTCGGTTTTTCTATGTCCACCTGGGCAAGTAAAACAGGAGGATTATTATGAAGAAAAGTGCATGGAATGGATTTAACAAAGGCAAATGGTGTGACACCATAGATGTTCGGGATTTTATTATTAAAAACCGCACCCCCTATCATGGAGATCATGCCTTCTTATCACCGCCGACTAAACGAACACAAAAACTCCTAGATCATCTTAAGGCGTTAAAACAAATGGAACTCGAAAAAGGTGGCGTTCTGGACATTGACACAGATAGGGTTTCATCTCTATTAAGCTATGAAAAGGGACTGATCCACGGCCACGAAGAGATCATATATGGTCTGCAAACCGACGCCCCACTAAAGCGCGGTGTTAATCCCTTTGGAGGCATACGAATGGCACGACAAGCCTGCGAAGCCTATGGTTATAAACTTGGGGACTCTATAGAGGAACATTTTAAATACAAAACAACCCACAACGATGGTGTTTTCCGAGTCTATTCCGATGAGATTCTTAAAATGCGTAAGTCAGGCCTTATTACCGGTCTACCTGATGCCTACGGTCGCGGTCGTGTTATTGGCGATTATAGACGGGTTGCCCTCTATGGTGTGGACACCCTCATTGCTCATAAGCAAGCCGATAAAAGAAACCTTGCAAATAGCCCCATGCTTGAAGAATCTATCCGCCTTTCTGAAGAAGTCTACCGACAAATTGATTTTCTAAAAAAACTAAAAACAATGGCCCTCGCTTATGGCCATGATATATCCCGGCCAGCAACAAACACTCTAGAAGCTGTCCAGTGCTCTACTACGGTTATTTGGGCGCCATTAAAGAACAAAATGGCGCAGCTATGTCCCTGGGCCGCGTCAGCACCTTTATAGATATTTATGCCCAGCGTGATCTTTCAAATCAGACCATGACTGAATCCGCTGTTCAAGAAATTATTGATGACTTTGTCTTAAAGCTAAGAATGGCTCGGCAACTGCGTACACCAGATTACAATGAGCTATTTGCCGGTGATCCTCTCTGGGTCACTGAATCACTGGGGGGAATGGGACAAGATGGGCGAACCCTCGTCACAAAATCCAGCTTTAGATTTTTACATACGCTCACCAATCTCGGACCAGCTCCAGAACCAAATATGACTGTTCTTTGGGCAAAAAAATTTACCTCAGGCCTTCAAAAATTACTGCGCAAAACTTTCTATTGAAACCGACGCCATCCAGTACGAGAATGATGATTTAATGCGTCAAGATTATGGAGATGACTACGGCATAGCATGCTGTGTTTCCGCTATGCGTATTGGTCAGGAAATGCAGTTTTTTGGTGCCAGATGCAACCTGCCTAAAACCCTATTATTGGCTCTTAATGGTGGTTTTGATACATCTTCTAACATCCAGGTTGGCCCCAAAATGGATGTTCTTAAATCACCAACACTTGACTTTGACCAAGTAAGATCCAGGCTGGATACCTATCTCGACTGGCTCTGTGAAAACTATGTTCGTGCCATGAACATCATCCACTACATGCATGACAAATATGCCTATGAAAAAACTCAAATGGCCCTTCATGACACCGATGTTCACCGCTATATGGCCTTTGGCATTGCTGGTCTATCTGTCATGGCAGATTCCTTATCAGCCATAAAACACGCACAAGTTAAGCCGATTTTCAATAATCAAGGTTATATGATAGATTTTGAAATCGTAGGTGATTATCCTAAGTTTGGCAACGACGACAACCGTGTGGATGATCTTGCAAGTGAGCTTACTGAAAATTTTATAAAAAAGCTTCGCCACCACCCAACCTACCGAAATGCAGAACACACCCTCTCCATTTTGACCATTACATCCAACGTGGTCTATGGAAAGAAAACGGGCAGCACACCTGATGGCCGAAAGTCTGGTGACGCATTCGCCCCAGGCGCCAACCCTATGCATGGTCGGGATAAGATCGGCGCCCTAGCCTCCCTTAACTCTGTCGCCAAGGTCCCATATGAAGCCTGTCGAGATGGTATTTCGTGTACTTTCTCAGTCACGCCAAAGGCCCTTGGCAAAAGCGATGGGATACAGGTTCAAAATTTGGTTGGCATACTTGATGGCTATTTTGATCAGGCTGCCCACCACCTCAATGTCAATGTTTTAAGTCGTGAAAAACTCATGGATGCCATGGAAAGGCCTGAAGACTATCCTAATTTAACCATACGCGTTTCAGGTTATGCTGTTAACTTCAACAGACTGAGTCGAGCACAACAAGAGGAGGTTCTTTCAAGAACCTATCATGGTAGGCTTTAAAAATCTGCTTTAATCCAGGATTCAAAAACAGACCTCGTCCCTAATCGAGGTTACTGCCAAGTCAAATTTTCGATAGATATATTTTGACTTGTTCTATGATTTCTACTATGATTTCCATTGCTATATGCATATAGAATGACGTAAATGGTTTTCTAAATCTAAACAGAAGAGCATTCACCAACAGATTCCATGTTTGTGAATGCTCTTTATTATTAGTTGTTTTATTATGTTCGTTATTTACTATGTTCGTTATTTACTATGTTTGGTCTTTACTATGTTCCGACTTCATTCTTTTCAAGCTTTACTCTACTGCGTCTTTATTCTTTTCAGCCTTTATTATGGTTGGTGCTTGAATACTGTTTTAAATGAGACTCTAAGATCTTCAGGTCTTTTACTTCAACAATTGTTCAAAGTCCGCATCAATTTTTTTCTACGCCCAGATAGCGGGCAAAATCTTCAAAGCCTTTTACAACAGTTTGTCTTAGGGCATCATCAACAAGGGTGTCTTCTTCCCACCACCAGTTTTTTATCCTTAAAACATTGCCACCCCTCAGGTGGTCTGGCTCAAATCGTCCTACAAAATTATTCTTGTATAAAACCGGAAGAACATAATACCCAAAGCGCCTCTCAGAAACTGGTTTATAAACTTCCCAGACATAGTCAAAATTAAAGACATCCTTAATTAGTTTTCTGTCCCATATCAGATTATCCAGGGGCGCGATAAAGCGAACAGAACTGTCCTCACTTAGTCCCTCCTCATTACACCTATGTATTAAGTTCACATTCGGATCGTAGCCTGATTCATTTTCTGTATTGCCTGTAGCCACATTCGTACGGATTGGCTTGTGAGATGACTTTGACTGAATCAAACTTTTTAAAAGAGGCATGTCTTCTCTTCGAATATAGAATTTATCATCTATTTGATTCCACTTCAACTTCATGCAAATCTCCCGCTTCCACCAGTCTGTTAATGGACTCTGTACGCTTCTTTTTTACCGAAAGGTACTTGCCCAGCCAGCCATCACCACGTTTGGCCCAGTACATGCCAATAGAACCTATTCTTCTTTTCACATACCAATCCATGAAAGCTTCTTCAGATTCAAAGCCCTCCTCAGACTGAATCACATCACTTTGCATCAAGTTTTCAATAAAATCATATATCTTTTGAGTTCCACTCTTGCTGTGAATCCCCACAGCACCTTTGTGGAACAAGTAATCGAGAACAACACTGGAAATCTTACCATGCCCCCATACACCACGCTCAACCTGACCAAGTTCTATGCCACTTGGTCTTGTTGGCCCAGTCTCTTTCAGAGCATCTTTAACCGCATCAATATGCTTTAAGGCGTCATGGGATTTTCGTTTTTTCAGCGTGGATTCAGTGCTTAAAGCCATGGCTTCACGCACCCGCTTCATTTTGGACCAATCCGAAGTCTTATAAATTGACATTTGCTTGTCCCATCCATCGACAAGGATCCGGTCTTTATAAAGAAGTTCTTCTAATATCGAGGAATCATAGTCTTTAACACGGCTTTGAAGGACCAAGTCACTGTTTCTTCCCACCACATTTAGGGGTCGTACTGAATGCACCCCACCTGATTCATGAAATCTATCACACCAGATTTTCTCTCATACTTTTTTAGACTTCCCAGACCTTGGTATTCTATTAAAAACCACTTCAACTCATCTATTGTTATTTGCATGGGCATGGTCGTCACCGGTCCTTTAATATGTTTTTAAATAAAATCAGGCTTCCATTTTATATATTTAATCGCTAATTTAGGGGCTTTCAAAATTACAGATTCACGTCCTTATCATGCATAGATAGAATTTAACTTTTTTATATCTATTTTTGCTTCTTTCATATCAACAAATGATATAAGAAGGGTTCTTCGGCGATATTTTGCTAGTCGCTCAGTTCACAAAAAATCTCATGAATATTGCCATCAGGATCAGCAAAAAGTGCCGTTCTCTGGTTCCACGGCATATTTTCAGGTTTATGGATTTCCACCGCACCCTTGCCAATTAATGATGCATACGTTTTGTCTAAGTCCTCAACATTTTCACATGGAAAGGCCAACTCAAAAGCTTGTCCTGTACGCATGAGCTTAAAGGCCTCACTGTAGTCATGCATGACCTGACATTTGCATATGGCAAATCGTACACCTTCATTTTTAAACTCTACATAGTCGCCTAGGTCATTAATAATTTCAAAACCTAGTACCTCTTTATAAAAGGCCTTCATTCTTTCAATGTGATCTGTCCAGATGGTGATTAAGCTGATTTGGGCTTTCATGGGTTTCCTCCTTAATAATTCCTCTTCTTTCGACAGTGATTTTCATAGTGACTTCTTTAAATAGTGACCACTTTCAGTAATGACTGTTTTCGATCGTGACTACAACCAGATCAACCTATAAAATACTATTTTAGGAAACTACTATATATGGAAATCCTGTTAGATAAATTTATATGTTATATAGCAGTTTGCTAACCGGAGTTTTAAATACTGCATTTGTCCGTTAAAGTGATTTTAACAAACATACGTTTGGTTTGCAATGGAGTATGACAGAAAAGTCAGAAAGAATGACGCCGAAAATTTTCCGGCTTTTAATTGTACAATTGAGAATACAGGCGATAAAGTGAATTTATCATTATGAAACGCATTCTGAATCGAAAAGAAAATGAATTTTACAGTCTTTTATCTGCGTACAATGAGAATGTCCCAAATTTTGTGTAAATAATCTGCCACGAAAGCAGTAAATATGAACTTTTTAGGAACTTTCGATTATGAATGGATAATTGAGAGTTCGTTTATTATCTGATCCCAGTTTCGCTGGTGCTGGGACCACTTCTTTGTTGCATTTTCTGTTGCTAAGTAAAGGGACTTCATCAGTGACATATCGGTTGGATATACTGGTTTTCCCTTAGTTACTTTTCGATACTGTCTATTCAGATTTTCAATGATATTTGTCGTATACATGATTTTTCTGATATTCGCTGAGTATGTGAAAAATGGCGATATGACCCCCCAGTTATCTTTCCAGGATTTTATACACCGTGGATACTGTGACCCCCACTTTTCCTCAAATCCCATGAGCATCTGATAGCCTGATTCTTCATTCGGTGCTTGATAGACAGATTTAAGATCTCTCATAAGTTCTTTTATATGCTTGTAGCTGACATATCGTGTTGAAGAGCGGATTTGATGAATGATGTAGCGCTGTACAATAGACTCTGGATATGTTGCTTTGATCGCTTGTTCAAAGCCTGACAGACCGTCAACACTGAAGATTGTAACCTTTTGAACACCACGATTCTTTAAGTCAGTCAGAACTTTTAACCAGAATCTGTTTGTCTCATTTTCACCTATCCAGGTCCTAGAACGTTTTTTATTCCATCTGTATTTATATCAACAACAGCGTATGCAGCTTTAGATATAATGCGATTATTTTGCTTTACCTTATAGTGAATCGCATCCATAAAGACAAAAGGTTACTCAGTTTCAAGTGGTCTGTGTTGCCACTCCTCAATATGAGGGATGATTTTATCAGTCATACGCGAGATTGACTGCGCTGAGAGTGGCATGCCGTATAGATCTTCTATGTGTTCAGAGATATCTCTTTGAGACATACCTTTGCCATACATCGAGATTACTTTGTCTTCAATAGCCGAAATATCACTTGAGTGTTTTGACACAATCTGCTGTTCAAACTCGCCATTGCGGTCTCTTGGGATCTCAAGATCAACTTCACCAAGATCAGACTTAACATGCTTCGTTGATTTCCCGTTTCTGTAGTTTGTCTTTTCATTCTGGCGATCGTAACGTTCGTAACCAAGCTCATCGTCCAGCTCTGCTTCGAGTAGCTTCTCAACACCAGACTTAAGCATTTCCTTCAGAACACTCTGTAGGTCTGCTACATCGGTGATATTCTTGTCAAGCATCAGGGCTTCTGTCAATTCTGATATCTTGTTGTTTTTCTTCTTTCGACTCATAAAAAAAATCCTCCACTCTGTAGTCTAGTTTATAACACTAACTACTTTCGTGGAAGATTTTATAATTTTACACAAACTTTGTTACAGTACCGTATCTCTGAATATCAAAGGTTTGCTGTATTCAGTTTTTTCAGTTTTTTAGTGGTTTATGATACATTTTTACCGCCTTATTATGTGCGTACAGAAAATTTTGGAAAAACATCTCACAGAGCTGGTGGGGGTAACCTGTATAGTAATCATAGTATTGGTTTCGCTAGGCACTGGGTACCCCCACCAACTCATCTGCTAGTGAAATTCCTGTATAGCTTTGGAATAACTACTTTCTAACTTTTTGAATTCATTTGATTCAGCCATTAACTTATTCACTGACAAAACATCTTCAATAAATTGAGCAGTGACTTTTAGTATTGAGTCATAAAATTCATCTTTACTCACATCTTCATGCCAAAATACTTTAACCTTTCTTTTAGGAGTGCCCTCTATATAACTAGTTACACATTTTTGCTTTTCAGCTCTAATTCGACTAACCCTAATACGATTTGCATTTGCTCCGAACTCAAGCCATATATCATCAGTATCAGGCTCATACATTGTTGCAAAACCATGAGTGTCCAAATAAAGCAAAGATTCATTTAATAATCGTAACCATGTTATCAAGAATTCACCTTCATAAGGAATTTCTTTATCTACAAAACCAATAACATTCTCTTGAAATACAAGCTGGATTTGACCAACTATTGTATTTACATCATTTTCAAAGTCGTTTATATTATTTACTTTTGAAATCCTAAATCTTTCTTTATCAAGAATTTCATAACTGATTTTAAACATCTAACTCCTCCTAGTATCCAAAGTCAGACAGATTTAGCTTATTGTGTCCCCAAGCTGAACTGAAAACTCCATCGTTGAAATTAAGTGTAATCTTTCTCCGAAAACGCTAGTAGTGTAATTATACGTACCACTTGGAAGACTCTTTGCTAAAGCTTCATTGTATGCCTGAGTAGTCGCATCTATCACCTTTTGTTCTTACCAACTAGTATTAAAGAATCCTTTTGAACCAACTAGATTCTCAGCATTTTCGCTCAAGCCTTTGTTCATCATTGCATCAACGGTGTTCTGCATTCTTCCAATAGTATGATTCTTAAGGACGTGTTCCGCTTTACCCTTACTAAGATTAACCATCCCCTAAACTGTAAACTTAAAATCTGCATAAAAGAAAAGCGATGGAAAGTATATTGCTCTCCATCGCAGTTCGACTAGTATTTAATCTCAGGCTCGTAAGTTGATAGAACTTCTACAACATCATTCATTGTAATGAAAACAAAATGTCTAATGTTTTCGTCTTGATGTATACCTAAACTCTCTTCGTTAAACCATTGAACGTAATGAGAAGAATCGACCTCGAATAAGCTCCATTTAGTATAGAACTCATCTCCATACTCATCCCCAAGATACTTGAATTTTCTTAGGAACTCCCCTTCATCTCTGTTTCTATAGGATAAAGCATGTTCAGTAAAGGTTATCTCTATTTCAGTATTTTCATCATTTTCATCAGAAAACTTTAATGATATCCCTTCCATATTGTCCGTTAAACTTTCTAGTACCAGCTTTTGAGGTAAGTTTAAGTCGTCCTTCCATCTCTTCCACATCTCACTCAAATAATCCACCTCTTTCTATTCTCCGTATCGAATCTTAGTCTTGTTTTTACCTTTTTTGAATTTCTAGCGTAATTCTACCATCAGAACTTTTTGTTCTAACGATTACAGTTCTACCATCATCTAAAGTTCCTACTTTACCTATGTCAATATCTCGAACATTACTTGGATTTAAACTGTTAAAATCATCGAGGGCATCATTATAATCTCCAACTTTATCGAAAATTGATGAACGACCTTTTGTTGCTCTACTTGCTGTAGCACCTTCAAGTAAATCATCAACAGTTTTTACCGTCACCTCACTAGTAATTATACAATCTGCAAGCTCACGTTCACTAATTGGAATAGAGTGAACATTTAATTGTTCTTCTGTTAATACAATTCCATCAGTTGTGAAGAGCTCTTGTTGAGATGTGGGTGTATCGAGTACTATCGCAGATCCATTCGTAACCTCTGGCATAGGCATTATATTTATATCTTCAGGATAATCGTATGCAACTGTATTTTGAATATAGTTATCTACTGCAATAAAAAACGCCACCCAACACGACAAGTGCATCGAGAATGAACTGCCCCGCTTCTGGAGCAAGCTCTAAAACCATAGTAGCGTCATTCCCACTAGGATCCTTATACTTCAAAGGGTTATTCTTGCAATAAATATGATAATTTAGGCTCAACGGGTCTTTTGCATCACCCTCATAAGTGTCTTCGCTGATAAATCGTCCTATCTTTGGTTCATAATATCTTGCACGTAAGTAATACAAACCACTTTCGTCATCTTGATATTCAGCTGTATATCTAAGTGGATTTCTGACACCTTCAGTTATTTTACTTGTATTCCCCCACTCATCATATTCATATCGATTAACAGTCTGTCCGCTATCATTTACAAGCCTGATTACATCACCATGACTGTTGTAAACATAAAAATACCAGCTACCATTAATAATTCTAGCTAACGGCTTATGTCCATGAATAATGTGTACAATTTCGTTCAACGAACTTTGAGACTTGTTCGTATAGCTAAGTGTTTCACCAATGAGCCTTCCAAATTTATCGTAATAAAATTCTGTTGTCCTATTTGGTTCAACTTTTGATTTTCTGAAACCACGGTAGTCATAGGTATATTTCGTTTTATTACTGTTTGGACTGTTCTTATCTGGTGCAAAACTTGTCAGACGTTCTCTTGTATCCCATGAAAAATATGTGTTCTCATGAGCTGACAAACGCTGATCACTGTGGGATTTTGGTGTTATTCCAGTTCTGTCATAAATGCCATTGTAAGACAGTATAGATAAGTCACTGCCTATTAGCTGATTGTATTTATCGTAGCTGTAATTTTTTTCAGTACCGGATTTATTCCATGATACAAGGTTGCTGTTTCCATCGTAAGATAAATCGTCCGTATATACTTCATCTGGAAGAGTTTGTGTATTCTTTAATAGACGATTTGCTCCATCGTATTCATATGAAGCCGTAATAGCCTTTTTATTTCCCATCTTTGGGTACAGAATAGACTTCAGCATTCCATCAGCATAGTAATCGTAATCGAACGTTTTACCATCACTTGAAATAGATTCCAATCTGTTTCTATTGTTATAAGTATAATTTACGACGGCATCAAGTGGCGATTGTAATCTTGTAATATTGCCGGACATGTCATAAGTATACTCCGTAGTCTGACCACTTGGATTAATTTCTTTAATAAGACGATTTTGTGAATCATAAACAAACTTTGTAGTTTTACCTTGATCGGTTACAGATTTTACTTGTCCATCACTAAAGTAATCAACTGATTTACTATAGTCGCTCGAAGACTCCATTGTTAACCTATCCCTGGTGTCGTATTTATAAGTTTTTACATTTCCATTTCTATCAAGCTGCCATATTAAGTTGCTAGCAAGGTCGTATTTAAGTTTTTCAATATTACCATTTTTATGGCGATGTTTTATCTTTCTACCGAGTTCATCATATGTCTTTTCAATGTACTCGCTTTTTCCATCAACAATAGGATAGATAATTTTTGTCATTAAGTCACGGTTATTGTACTCATATTCTGTGATCTGATTATTAGGATCTCTGACAGAGATCAGACGTCCAAGGTCGTCGTAAATATATTCCGTTTTGTTTCCATTTGGATCAATAACAGCTACAGGATAAGACCCATAATTATACATAGTTTTACTTGTAAGTTTACTATTTTTATCCATAAAAACATTGTTTTCAGTTTCACGTCCAAGTAAATCGTAAAAACTGATAGACTTATCATTCTCTTCATTAATTTTAGTAACGCTCTTCTTTACATCATCATATGTTATTGTTGAATATGTTTTATCAGCATATATTGTTTTTACCAGTCGACCATTTAAATCATACTCATACTGAGTTTTATTCCCTAAAGCATCTTTTATCCAATCCACATTACCATATATATCATAATGATTTTCTGATGTATCTTCCCAGACTCCATTTACATATACCTGTGTTTTCCAATCACGTCCTAAACCATCATAAAGTTTTCTCTGCTTCTCGGCCTCTTCATTCGTAAGCGTGACAATATTATTGGCATCATCATAGTCTAGCGACAAAATTGTATCATCTACATTATGTTGCTTTAATAATCGTCCAAGAGCATCGTATTCATATGTAGATGTGCCTCCAAGCGAATTTGTCAAACTCTTGATTGTTCCACTTAAAAAATTATATGTTGCAGAAGTAGAACAACTCTGTTTGATACCATTTATATCTGTTACACCTTTAGTTATTTTGGTTAAGAATGCACCTTTATACTCATCACTATATGCATAGTTCGTGACAATTTTACTCTTATCCGACTCTTTCAAAGAGCTTTTTATTACATTCCCCCTCGAATTATACAAATATGATGCCGAAAACGAATTGTCCTTTCCATCTACCCAGTGATGGTATTTTATATTATCAATATTTCCCGTACTCGGATTTATTTCATATTCAGTCACTTTATTTTTGGTTTCATCAACTGGAACAACTGATTTTGTTAGTTGGTGGTATTGATTATCATATTCAAAAGTGCTGACAATTCCTAATGGGTCTGTATAACTCAATACATTGCCATAAGGATCATGAATCCACGACTCAGAAAATTGTGCTTTTTCACCATTTTCCCACATATTTGTTGTTTTGCTTTTTAACAGGTCATAGCCATCGTATGATTTTAAATGTTGTTCCACTAAACTATCATTTTCATAAATGTCTCTAACAATTTCTAAACCATCACGATTAAATGTCCTTATTATCTTCTTGCCATTCGAATTTATTTCAGATGTTTTATATTTAAAGGATTTAGGTAACTTATCTGAATCTCTAACTACATACGTTGGATATCCCATTGGGCTTTCTGTTGATTCTTGGTTATACAATACTTTATTAACACTACGTCCGTCCACAATATCCTCACGGGACATAATTGTACTAACTTGGGCCCACCCAGTCGACTTCATATACCGCTTAGTTTCACGTCTTGATGAATACTTGAACTCTGTTGTATCCCCTGTAGGATGTTCCACTGATGTTAATTGTATATACTGCACCCTTCCAGGGTTTCTGACACCATTTGGTGCAACATCATACTCGTAGAATGGAAGGTCATATTTAAACTTTGTTTTATCACCTACCGAATTTGTTATACCTGCTAATCGAATATAGTCACAATTCCCGCCAATATGAACTCGTGCACCAACGTAATCTAAATCTAACACGGTTGTGCTATTATCTGGTTTTGTAATAACCACTGATGGATCTGGTCTATACCGTCCTTCTCCATTATAAGTTATTGTAAACTCACGACCTGCACTGTCGACAATTTTTTTAGTTTTAATGAGTTTACTGCTGGAGGCATTATGCTATGAACAGCGTTAGGGAATTCATACATAAACTTAATAGTATTACCATGCTTATCTACAATGCCTAAAATATACCCTCCAATACTTGTAAAGTAGTATTTAGTTTTATCACTAGTTTCAACTATGGCCCCGTGAAATTTACTTTCATTCTCGAACTCGTATCCAATAGCATTTATTGAATCATTAACATATTTTATCTTAAGATCTTTTAAATCCCGCTTTGCTACCTTATCAATTATCTCAACTCCACCAATTTCCGGGATATAAAGGGAATCAATGTCTTGATATTTATCAAATGTTGGTCTTTCTCCTAATCCATAAAAATGAGGTAGATCAAACCTCCAGCCTTCTCCTATCCAAAAGGTTTCATAATTAGAAAAATCGTTTCTATTATTGGCATAATATATCTTTCTTCTGTTTCTTTTTCTTTTGACATATCGACGTAAATATGTGGTTTTTGTGTTCCCTTCAGCAGAGTTGTAAACAGCATTAAGGTCAAAATCTGTGTTGTTCACACCAATTAAATTTGCGACGTTGTACTTAAATGTCATATTCAAATTATAAGGATTTACACTCTCATCATAAGTTGAACCATAGCTAAAAGGAGCACCAAAATGCGTTTGATAGTCAACAATCAAAGACGGATCTGCACTTGATGTTAGTGGATTAAAACCTTCACTAAATAAATATGATATTTCATTTTTATAAAACGATAATTCTTCCCCTAACTCCTTAACGGATAACTTCAATTTTTCGGATAGGGATTCAATTTCTACTGGATTTAACCAAAGAGTATGAAAGACGTCTCTAGATGTCTCATCAAAGTCATCATAACTAGATAAATCGATCTGTGAATCTAGGACATATTCTTTAGAAACTATCTCTAAACCGTTTGAATGTGTAGCTTTACTAACCAACAACACTCTACATAATTTGTCAATATCATCAAACTCAACAAAGTATTTTCCGATTACCTTCCTATCGATAAAAGCACTTTCAAACTCGCTACCAATATATTCAAGTAATCTAAATGATTTGTATATATCCTCAATTTTTTTACGATCAATTACATCCTCAATATACTCTTTTTCCACACTAAATGTTCCTGCAATACTTGCAATATCAATTGCTGTATAAATATCTATATCACGATTTTCTAAGTACTCTGCAATACTTAAGTCCATCATTAAATAATTGGAAAAAATATCTTTTTCATCATCAGATAATATAGACAAAGACCCACTCTCATCTATTTTATCGTAAATTGAATTAATGTCTGCTTCGCGCCATTCTCCACTCTGAATATCAAACCAAATTGCAGCACCACTTGTATTATCATTCATTTTTTTTGTTTGTAGGTAATCTAAATCTTCAATTCCTAATAGTGTACTTGCATTGATTAATGGATTATCATTCAAATAAGCCAAATGTGATTGAATGAATTTTTTTACCTCTTTTGAAGACAAGTCAGGATTCTTACTCATTCCCAGTGCAGTAATACCACTAGCTATACCGCAGGAGATAGAAGTTCCACTTGTAACCTTGTATGAATGTTGAGGTGTTGCAGTAGTAACTTGGACACCTGGTGCATATGCATCGACTCCAGTTCCATAATTTGTTGTTGCAGAAAACCCACCTTCACTATCATGTGAGCCAATTGTAATCAAATTATCTAATTCATATGATGCTGGTACAACTTTCATCATCTCAAGAGGCGCTCCATCATTACCAGCAGCAACAACGAAAAGCATGTTACTTTGACTAATAGCATCATATAAAGCGGGGTTGTCATTGTAACTACCAAAAGAACAGTTCACAATATCCACACCAATTTTTTCAGCATAATGAATAGCTTCAATTATATCGCTCGTATAACCGATTCCATTGCTAATTGCTTTTAATGGAACTATTTTGCTTTTAGGAGAAACAGCCGCAACCATGCTTGTGACTTGCGTTCCGTGTCGGTCCCCTGATATATCATCCATAACCGTGGAATCATCATTTGCAAAATCCCAACCACTCACATCGTCTACATAACCATTACCATCGTCGTCCACCCCATTGTTTGGGATTTCTTTGGAGTTTACAAAAATGTTTTCATATAATGCTTCATGATCAATATCAACACCAGTATCTATTACACCAACTAAAATGTCTTCTCCTTGTGAATATCCCATGCATTTTGGAGACCTGAATCAATCCCAAAATCGTTATTTATAAACCACTGTGATTGAAGTTCAGTAGATTTATTTGCAAATAACACCACCGGATGATCCACTTGAACATAATCGATTTCAGGATCACTATTTAAGTCATTTAAAATATCTGAAGTCAAATTATTATCTTTAATATCAACGACTTGTACTTCACCTGTCGTCTCCACTTCAAATTCACTTAACTCTTTATCATTGTCTGTTGGGTCAAAACTAAATGCTTCTGTTATTCTAGTAAATAGAGATTCATCCTTCTTTTTGATTTTTTGAAATAGCATTTTCAATTTTTTCAGTGATAATTCCTTCTGCATTTTGAGTGTTTGTTGTCACCTCATCAGATAATTTTAGTATCAGTTTGGTTTCTTCCATGCTTTCTAACTGAACATCATTAACAACTATTCCGCTACCAGAAGTGATTTCCCTAATAACTAAATCATCACTCTCTATTTTATTGACTTCTGATAATATTGTATTTCTATTGTTTTCATAATATTTCTTAGGATACACACTAATTATTTGTTTATCTGTATTTGTTAATTTTAACGTATCTTTTACCACATCAACGCTAGATTCACTTTTCAACTCCAACTCAATTAAATTATTCGCCCTTATACTGTCGAATTGTTTGATTTCATCACCAAACAGTCCTCTTATTCTATTTTCTAATTTGCTGTGAACTATACCGTCTCGATAGATTATGCAAAATGACGTAGTACTATTGAATAATCCATTTGCGCTTTCAACAGTCACATTAGCGTATGATATGTATGGGGTAAATAACTCCAAAATCATTATTACTGCGACTAAAAAAAGACAATAATTTTCTAAATCTCTTTTTCATAACAATCCTCCATTACTCTTCAAAGTGAAGTATTTTAACCCATAATATCCATTTTATAGAACTAAAACATATTATCACATTCTTTATAAATATCCAATATACACTTTATTTGGAATTATAATCATCCCACTATAATTCATCCTAGTTTAGTTTTTGAAAAATAATTATATAGTTTAAATGTTATGAAGAACTTTATTCACTCTAATATTGCAAATATCTAAGATACATCTGTAGAGACCAAATTTCTTAAAAACTAATGAGTTACTTATTAAAGCAGATCTGTATTTTACAAAAAAAAGCCGGAATTAAACATTCCGACTTCATAATTTAACCCTTATTCCTTTATGTCTTGCGATACGATCTCATCATTAACAATCTTTGTCCTACTGAACCAGTTCCCATTCTCATCATAATAGGTGTTCTCAATAATCCAGTCATCACCATCATAAGACTCGTAATATTCTTGAATTAGGGTTCCGTTTTCTGAATATTTCTCGAAGCCACCATACTGATTGTCATTGACTCTTAAGTCAATATCTCTTCTGACTTTACTGTGTTCGGTGTAATCTTCATCCACGAAGGTACAATGGCTCATTTTCTTTGAGCATCACTTCTGTGAACCTCATAGAACACCTTTATGTGTACCCTTTATTGTGACATTTACATTTCTTATCTTGACATAAGAACATAAGTGAGTATAATATGATAAAGAATTTAATAATCGGCTATGATGGAGACAAACAGCACTGTACGATTTAAAGAAATCTAAAAATGATTTCCTAGAGAGAAAGCGCCCCAGGCTGCAAGCGCCTTCAAATACGACTTTGTGAATACTACTCCTGAGCTTTGAATGACTAGGCTAGCATTTTATAATATTTTAAAACACTGCTGAAATTTCAACGGACTATCACGTTACGATATAATAAGTTGCACTGTACTATAGTGCACTTGGAGTGGCCGTTTGGCAACGAAGGTGGAACCGCGATAAACTCGTCCTTGATTATAGGGACGGGATTTTTTTATTTTTTGTTGTATGTCTTGCAAATAGACAAATGTATTCAAGCGCTTGCAAAATTACAGATTCACTTCCTCACCATACCATATAGAATTTTTGATTCTTAAATATCTATCTATGTCATGGTAGGGACTCTCAAGTGATATTTTTGCAAGTCGATCAATTGATTATTTTAGGCGATTTCAAAACCATAGACTTAGGTCATGAACATCCCAAAGTGGAATCTGACATGATTCTTAAGCGAAACTGTGAAAGACGCCCATTTATACAAGGAGGCACACTATGAATATTTTACTCAAAGATGGCTCATCAAGAGAAATCGAATCAGGAGCAAGCGTCTATGATCTAGCAAAGTCCATCAGTGGACGTCTAGCCAAAGAGGCTCTCGCAGGCGACGTGAATGGAAAACTAGTGGATGTATCCCACATTCTTAAAGAAGGCGATCAGGTTAGTATCATCACCTATAAAGATGAAGCTGGTGTGGAAGTGTTTAAACACTCTGCGGCCCACCTTCTTGCCCACGCTGTCAAGCGTCTGTACCCAGAAGCCAAGCTGGCTATTGGTCCTTCCATTGACCGTGGGTACTACTACGACTTTGACCTTGATGAAAAATTCAAGCAAGAAGACCTGGTTAAGATTGAAAAAGAAATGAAAAAAATCAGCTCTGAAAAACTGACCATTGAACGTATGGTGGTTTCGAGAGATGAAGCCCTTAAAATGTGTAAAGAAATGGGTGAAGACTATAAAGTTGAGCTCATTGAAGACCTACCAGAGGATGAAGTCATTACTTTCTACAAGCAAGGCGACTTCATTGACCTTTGCATGGGCCCACACGTTCCAAACACAGGCCTATTAAAGGCATCTAAGCTTCTAAGTATTGCAGGCGCATACTGGAGAGGCGATGAAAAGAACAAGATGCTACAGCGTATTTACGGTGTTTCTTTCCCAAAAGCTAAACTCCTAGATGAACACCTAGAGTGGCTTGAAGAGATTAAAAAGCGTGACCACAACAAGATTGGTCGAGAAATGGGTCTGTTTACAACTTCTGAAGCTATTGGACAAGGCCTTCCTCTGCTTATGCCTAAGGGGGCAAAAATTGTTCAAACCCTTCAGCGTTTTGTTGAAGATGAAGAAGAACGCCGCGGCTATGTTCTAACAAAACACCACTTATGGCAAAATCTGACCTTTACAAACTTTCTGGTCACTGGGACAAGTACCGTGACGGTATGTTTATTATTCCAGAAGCTGGCGAGTCCGGTGAACCTGGTGACATTGATAACGCCATGGCCCTTCGCCCGATGACTTGTCCATTCCAGTTCTCTGTTTACAAGGCTGAACAAAAGAGCTACCGCGACCTACCTGTACGTTACGGGGAAACATCTACACTTTTCAGAAATGAATCCTCTGGTGAAATGCATGGTCTGATCCGTGTTCGTCAGTTTACAATTTCTGAAGGTCACCTTGTGGTTACACCTGAACAGCTTGAAGAAGAATTCAAGGGCTGTGTAGATCTTATCAATTATATGATGGAAACGCTGGGCATTGAGGAAGACATCACTTACCAGTTCTCTAAGTGGGATCCTAACAATAAAGAAAAGTACATCGGCGAAGCTGACGTATGGGAGAGCACACAGGACAAGATGCGTGAAATCCTTGACCACCTTGAACTGGATTATAAGGAAGTCGAAGGGGAAGCGGCCTTCTATGGTCCAAAACTTGACCTTCAGTTTAAAAATGTTCATGGCAAAGAAGACACAATCATCACTGTCCAAATTGACTTTGCCCTTGCAGAGCGTTTTGATATGACTTATATCGATAAAGATGGTCAGAAAAAGCACCCAGTTATTATTCACAGAACATCTATTGGTTGCTACGAAAGAACACTGGCTATGCTTATTGAAAAGTATGCTGGTGCCTTCCCTACATGGTTGGCTCCTGTTCAAGTTAAGGTCCTTCCAATTTCTGAAAAGTACCATGACTACGCTTATGAGGTTGTGAATAACCTTAGAAGAAACGGCATTCGAGTGGAAATCGATGAGCGCGCTGAAAAAATCGGCTACAAGATCCGTGAAGCCCAGCTAAGCAAATCTCCATATATGCTTATTGTCGGTCAGAAGGAAGAAGAAGACAAGGCTGTATCTGTTCGTTCTCGTATTGAAGGGGACAAGGGCTCTATGTCTCAAGATGATTTTATTGCACAGGTTCGCAAGGAAATCGAAGAACGTACTCTGAACTACAAATAGAACCCCTTAAACATCTACCGACTATGTATTGGCCCCACAATTTATAAGATGTGGGACTTCAAGAGGACGGTCGAAAACGACTTATCTTCCAAAAAATAATGAAATTCAGGCGCTTTCACATAGTCGCCCAATTAATAAAACCCGTGAATCCATATGGATTCACGGGTTTTTGTGTTGGAAATCTGCCTTCACTTCATCAAGGAACCGAAGTATAAAGACACTTTTAAATCAGTCATTCACATATTTAAAATTACTTACTCTTCCAGGCACGACTCAGGGTTTTTAGCTCAAAACGAATTTCTTTAATGGACCGTCCAATAAAGCTTGCTGTACTACCAACCACTTGAGCGCCATTTCGTCTCTTTTGCATTCTCTTTTTCATAATATCGCTGATGTAGCCACCGTGGAATGTCTTTGGCTCATAGGAAATAATAAATGCGTTGGGTTCAAAAGTCTTAATGATTTTGAGCAGGGTGGCTTCCTTTTTTCTCTTGGTTAGAATTTCAAGTTTCACACGCCCACTGTCTCGTCCCTCTCCAGAGAAAAGCGTTACACCATAGCCACTGTCTCTTAGGGCTTTAACCATTTCATCATTTCTATGATTGATATTTACCATAAAAGTGGAATAGCCAATGGCCAATTTTTTGTTCCACTGATATCCCCGCAATGAGTCCCGCTGAAAAACCAACGGCATATACGAACATTTCCATATAGGTCGATTCACCAGAAAGAACAATGGCTAGACCAAATATATACACCAGGGCCTCTAGAAACCCAAAAACAGCGGTCAATACCTTCAAGTTCTTAACCATTGTTATTGTTCTTAGAGTCAGTAGCGGTACAAAAATAAGTTGTACAACCACAATAAGTACAAGTTTTGACATGGATGCCTCCGTTCAAATTGTCAGTTACTGCCTTCTTATGCACACAGCGCGTCCACTGTTAAACATTCTTAGGGTCATAGTAACATACTCAAAGGATTTTTGTATAGACATATTAAAATTGGGTATCATTTTTTGACAAGAAGGCACACAGAATTATAAGTTCCCATTAGCGGTATTCCACATATAAATAAAAACAAATCAATATATAATCTGCAACCACACATACATGTTATACATACTATTTTATGTCGCTCAACTCTGCATTCACCTTCTAACGCTTCATCCGACACTGATTCCAATCACATTTATCTCACTGTCCAAAATGTAAAGAACTCAAAGGAGGAAAATTTCATGCAAAGCAAGGGAAAATGCCCTGTCACTGGTCACATGGCAAGCGCCAAATCAGGTGGCACGAGCAACAAAGATTGGTGGCCCAACCAACTCAATCTAAAAATTCTCCACCAGCATTCTGAAAAAGTAAGCCCTATGGATGAATCTTTTGATTATGCAAAAGCCTTTAAGGAACTTGATTACTTTGCCCTCAAAGAAGACCTTTTTAAGCTCATGACAGATTCTCAGGACTGGTGGCCCGCAGACTGGGGACACTACGGCGGTCTTTTTATTAGGATGGCTTGGCACAGTGCTGGTACATATAGGATGGGCGATGGTCGTGGTGGTGGCGGCACAGGCAATCAGCGGTTTGCACCCCTTAACAGTTGGCCCGACAATGCCAATCTTGACAAGGCAAGACGCCTGCTCTGGCCCATTAAGCAAAAATACGGAAAATCAATTTCTTGGGCCGATCTCATGATCCTTGCAGGCAACTGCGCCCTTGAATCCATGGGATTTAAAACCTTTGGCTTTGCCGGAGGCCGTGAAGACATTTGGGAACCTGAAGAAGACATTTACTGGGGGACTGAAATGGAGTGGCTGGATGATGAACGTTACTCCGGTGACCGGGATTTAGAAAACCCACTGGCTGCGGTACAAATGGGCCTTATTTACGTCAATCCAGAAGGCCCGAATGGCGAGCCAAGTGCTGTGGCTTCTGGTAGAGATATTCGTGAAACCTTCGCTCGAATGGCCATGAATGACGAAGAAACCGTGGCCCTTGTTGCAGGCGGTCACACCTTTGGGAAATGCCACGGGGCAGGAGACGCCTCACAAGTTGGACCAGAACCAGAAGGGGCCCCTTTAGAAGAGCAAGGCCTAGGATGGAAAAATAGCCAGGGCACAGGCCATGGAGGTGACACAATCACAAGCGGTATTGAAGGCGCTTGGAATGCCACACCAACAAGGTGGGACAACAATTATTTTGAGACCCTCTTTGGATATGACTGGGACTTGGTTAAAAGTCCAGCCGGGGCATGGCAGTGGATTCCAACTGACCCGGAAGCAAAGAAAACCGTTCCAGACGCCCATGACCCTAATAAGAAAAATCCTCCAATGATGACCACGGCTGACATGGCCCTTCGAATGGATCCTATTTACGGGCCTATTTCAAAACGATTTTTAGAAAATCCAGATGATTTTGCCGACGCCTTTGCAAGGGCTTGGTTTAAACTGACCCACCGCGATATGGGGCCACGCTCAAGATACTTGGGACCAGAGGTGCCTGATGAAGAACTCATTTGGCAAGACCCTGTACCACCTGTCAGCCATGATTTAATGAGTAAGCAGGATGAAGAAATGCTCAAGGAGAAAATACTGGCTTCTGGTCTCACCTTAGGTCAGCTTGTGACAACCGCTTGGGCATCCGCCTCTACCTATAGGGGATCGGATATGCGAGGCGGAGCCAATGGAGCTCGTATTCGACTTGCCCCACAAAAGGACTGGGAAGTCAACCAACCTATGAAACTTCAAGAAGTCTTAAGTGTGCTTGAGAAAATCCGCGAAGACTTCAACGTGGAATCAAAGGTAAGAAAAATTTCCCTTGCAGATATGATTGTTCTCGGTGGAGCAGCCGCCATCGAACAGGCCGCTAAGAATGCTGGTCAAAATGTTATGGTGCCTTTTGAACCCGGCCGAACAGATGCCACACAAGATCAAACGGATGTCGAGGCCTTTGCTGTTCTTGAGCCAGTAGCTGATGGCTTTAGAAACTATCAAAAGAAAAAGTATGCGGTTTGCGCTGAAGAACTTTTACTCGACAAGTCTCAGCTTCTGGGTCTTACAGCGCCAGAAATGACTGTCCTTATTGGCGGCATGCGTGTTCTTAACACAAACTATGGACACACAAAATATGGCGTTTTCACGAAAACACCAGAATCCTTAACCAACGACTTTTTCGTAAACCTTCTCGATATGAAGACAGCATGGATGCCGAGTCCAGATGAAGAAGACATTTATGTCGGTCGCGACAGAAAAACCGGTGAAATCCAGTGGACTGGCACAAGGGTAGACCTTGTTTTTGGTTCAAACTCTCAACTTCGTGCTATTTCAGAAGTTTATGCTTCTGTGGATGCCAAGGACAAGTTCATTTGTGATTTTGTATCAGCTTGGAATAAGGTTATAAATGCGGACCGGTTTGATTTAAAATAGGGATATATTCCGTTTTATATAAGTGGCTAGAGAATATTTCTTCAGCCACTTTTTATTTGGACTCTCCAGCCTAACTGGTTTAAATTATAAGGATTAAATTATAAGGCTTATATTATAATGGCTTGCAAATATAATTTTAAGTTTTCACCATAACATATAATGAATCTGCTTACACCCATAATAACAACCGCTGTGGTCAGTTGATATGATATATTTCTCCATAAATTCCCCATAAATTACATAGAAACATAGTAACATGTAGTATATCGCGTTTGCTCTATGTATCAATAATAAAGTCTTTGACTGAACCTATAAACTTTGACAATAGAGCACCCTCCCATCAGTATGCTATACTGAGAAAAGTGACTCGTATTTGATTAAAGAGGTGGAAGAAATGAAAAAAGACTTATATATTGATTTTGATTCAACCATAGTGAATGCAGACAAGGCCATTTGCAAAATGTATAATGAGCGTTACAGTGACTATGAAGATTTTGTACCTGCACAGTGGGAAAAACATTCAAACTGGGCCTATAAGGGTGTTTGTCCCTTAATACACCGACATGAAGATGACCCTATACAAGTTATAAAAGATTATTTTGGAGACAAGGATTTCTTCAAATACCTTGAGTTCTACGATGACGCCAAGCGGGTTATTGGTCGTCTCGTTGAAAAATACAATGTCATCATTTGCACTTCAGCTTTTCCTATGAACGCATCTAAGAAGGTCCTTTGGATAGAGGAACACCTGCCAGAAGTGGATGAAATCATCATACTCATCAACAAATCAGGCAATGGCTACGGCAAGGAACGTGTGGCCATGATGGAAGAAGACTCTATTTTCATTGATGATCATCCCAAGAACCTTCGATCCACCAAGGCCTCTGAAAAGTATCTCTTTAAGTTTAAAGAAACCGACTACAATAAGTATGACGGCAACATTGTTTCCAGTTGGAAGGAAATTGAGTCTATACTGTTATAAAGCTTTGCTATCAATAAAAGAAGAGCGCCAATTACTTTCTAATTGGCACTCTTTTTTATTTGAGCGACTTGCAAAATATCATTCAAGTCCCCTTGCTATACAGTATATAGAGATTTAAGAATCAAAAATTCTATATATGGTATAGCAAAGGAATAGATCTGAAATTTTGCAAGCGCCTAACTTAACAATTGTCATGTCACATTCAATCTTAATAAAGCTTTTTAAACCCTTTCCAGTCCGGTTTTACATCTGAAACTGGGTTTAAACTTGCCTCATGTCCTGCCTCAAATGCATCAAGAATTAGGTAATACGTCTCACCATCTGCTGCATGGAGTTTTGCCTCAACATCAACAACCGCATCGACATGTGTTCCAGATGGTTGTCTATCTGGTCTCAAAGCTTTTGTCTTAGCATCTTTTTCATTCCTAGCGACTACCAAATCCACATAGTGTAATTCTTGCGTGTTGCTTTCATCATATTTTCCTAAGTAGATAAAGTACAATTTTAAACTTTGATCAGGCTTCGCTTTAGACAATTTCACGCTATAACCATTGGTACTACTAATATGCTTGTGGCTATCCATATGAAGGGATTGCGGTTCACCATACCACATTTTCTTCAAGGTTTCTATTGAGTTATCAATATCATTTGCAGCAATAAATTGAACATCATGAACCTCAATGTTAGCGCCTTCTACCTTACCACCTAAACTGATCATGTATAAATTCATATCAACCTCTTTCGTATACTTTTTAATGTACATTAATATTGTGTAGTTTTATTATAGCAATAAAAAGAGGCTTTTAAACAAGCCTCTTCCTTTTCCTATTTTCCAATTGGAATTTGAATCTCCGTCAACCACTCTTCATCGGAGTCTTTGTTCCAGATTCCATCTATATAACTTTCCCTAGGTAGGCCCACCACTTCATAGCCGTTGTCTTTAACCCATTCAAAGGCGAAGTTGTAGGCATCGGGCAGTGTTGAGTAAGGTCCCTTGTGTAGAACACAGAGGGCCTCCTTATAGCCCTTTATCTTTTTAAACTTAATTAAGTCAGTGTCTTCACAGTAGTCTACCACCGCTTCACACACTTCCACATCAATATCCTTTTCCTTGTACTCCCCATCATGATATATATTAAAGCAGTATTCCGGTTCTGCACATACAGCGCCTTGTTTTCTCATTTCGTCTCCCATTTTGGGAATTATCTCAAAGTAATAATCGTAGTCGGGAGCGATAAGTCGCATGGATGCCACAATAACGTCTGGAAGGGACCGAACAACTGGTGTATATTTCATAGTCAACTCTCCTTTTATTCGCTTCATGTAATTTTGAACACTCTTTAGCATTTTTTTCTGCTCTTCTATACGCTTAAGCAAGTCATTTTCTTTTATAGATAGTAAGACTTCAACACCTTCTGGGTGTTCAAGGATCTTGCCAATGTCACTTAGTCCAATGCCCATTTGCTTTAAGGCAATAATCTGATTGAGCCTTACGAGCTGGTCACTTGAATAGTACCTGTACCCAGTAAAGTCATCCACATGGGCAGGCTTCAGAAGACCAATTTCATCATAATGTCTTAAGGTTTTTGTCGTTATGCGGTTCATTTTAGAAAATAGGCCTATTGAGTACATAAGGCACCCCCTTACTCATAATCATATCTAAATGTCTTCATTGACGCCACTGTGAACAGGATAGCAAGACCTAAAAGAATTATAACTTCAAGCCTGAAATTCACTATAGGTTCGCCTAAGCTCACTCCTTTTAGGAGTTTTATACCCATCGTTAGAGGCATGATACTTGAAAACATCTGGAGACCCCTCGGTAAAATTTCATAGGGCACTGTTGCTCCCGACAAGAAAAACATGGGGAAGTAAACCAAGGTGCATAGGAGATTTGTCGTTTTCACTGAGTTTGAAACGCTGCCAATGAAGGACCCTAAACTGTATATTGAAGCCCCTACAATAACATAAGCCCCAATAAAATCACCCAGTGATCCTATCATCTTATAAGCAAAGAACATTCTTGCTACAAGAAAGACCACCCCAGTTGATAAGACTGCTATTGTGAAATTGGAGAGGGTTTGAACACCCATGAGAAGGGCGGGTGACGTGGGTGAGACCTGAAACCTTCTAAGCAGCTTCTTTTCCCTATAACCCGAGATTGTCAGAGGCACCCCCATAAATCCTGTTGCACAAAGTCCCACTGTAATAACCCCGCCGATAGCCCTTTGAAGCTGTGTATAAGTCTGACCTTCCACAGTTTTTTCCCCAAATATTGTTCCCATGATGAGTATAATTCCAACAGGCAACATAATTCCGAATAAAATGCCGGAAAACTCTCTTAGGGCAAGTTTCATTTCTGTTTTATATAATATCCATAAGCGTTTCACGCTTTGCCTCCTCTCCAACAATGCTCAAATAGGCATCTTCCATATTGTCTTTTCCAGTCCACTTCAAAGCATCTTGTATGCTCCCAGAAAAATCATTTGTCCTTCCTTTATAACCATGACCTTATCGCATAAATTCGTAACTTCATCCATATAGTGTGATGTTAAAACAATTGTAAGCCCTTGTCTTTGAAGGGTCTTTAAAACAGCCCAGACATCTCTGCGTGCTTCAGGATCAAGTCCTGTCGTCAACTCATCTAAAAAAACAAGTTTTGGCTTGTGGAGGATGGCTAGAATAAGTGACAGCTTCTGTTGTTCTCCCCCGGAAAGTTTAGACACATCCTGATTCATTTTGTCATGCAGGCCAAAGAGTTTTAAATAACTTTCATAGCAAAGCGGGTCATTATAAAGAGCACTGATCATTTCACACATTTCTCCCACGCGAATACGGTCTGGGAAGAAACTTCTTTGGAACTGGACACCAATATTTTTTATTAGCCCAGTGTAGCCTTTTGATCTAGGTGAGGGGTTTGAAAAACCCAGCAAACTCACATGTCCTTCTGTGGCCTTTTTTATGCCCAAAATACATTCAATTGTGGTTGACTTACCCGCTCCATTTGGCCCAAGTAATCCAAATACCTCTCCTTCGCTCACTTGAAAACCAATGTCGTCAACCGCTTTCTTTCCCCTATAATACTTTTTGAGATGATCCACCTCTAAAATAGTTTTCATGCCTACTCCTTTCTCAACAAACAACCTTATAGTATTAGACTACTGTTTGCCGTAAGGGCAAGGTCAAGGGGTGTTTAAAATTTTTTTTATATTTCAATCCGTCGCTCATCTTATTAACCACCATGTTATGTACAGAATTTCAGGTCCTGAAAAAATCAATATGTATGTGTGATAACATTCAATTAAGAGATCAGCATTGATGTTATATAACCGCTTATGTGAGAATCTCCTGTACATGATTTCTTTCTTATTCAAAAAAATAAGCGCCCGCTCCCTTTAAGTGGGAACGAACGCTTTGATTTATTTTAAATAATTAATCTGGTCTAATAAACACCTACTTTTGTAAAGCCTTAGCGAATTCTCGCCCAAATTCATAGCACTCTGTTTTGGCCTCGTCATCCGGTTTCCATTTGATTTTAAGACCCTCTAAAACCTTATTCATATCCGTTTTTTCCAGTTCTTCATCTATGATTTTCACACCTTCTCCACTCCATCCGTAACTTCCGAAGGATGCGAACTTCTTGTTTTTGAATTTAAGGCCCTTGATCATTTCAATCATAGCCGCTGTTGATGATAAAATCCCATTATTAATGGTTGGTGATCCCATAAGAATGGCTTTTGATTTGAAAATTTCAGAGACAATGTCATTCTTATCGAGCTTGCCTGTGTTAAGGCGTTTAATCACAACATCCTGATCCACAGACTTTATGCCCTCAGCAATGGTTTGTGCCATAGTACGTGTGGCATCCCACATGGTGTCATACACAAGGGTGATTTGATTCTCCTGATAACTGTCTGCCCATTCTAAATACTTATGAATGATTTGTGCAGGATCATCTTTCCAAATAACACCATGACTTGGTGCAATCATATCTACAGGCAAATTGAAGGCTAGCACCTCTTTTATTTTCTTAGTCACAAGCGGGCTAAAAGGCGTCAATATATTTGCGTAGTATTTCAGAGCCTCTTGGTAGAGTTCTGCCTGGTCTACCTTGCTGTTGTACATCATTTCTGAGGCAAAATGCTGACCGAATGCGTCGTTGCTAAAGAGTATGTTATCCCCTGTTAAATAAGAAAACATGCTGTCTGGCCAGTGGAGCATAGGGGCTTCAACAAAAATAATTTCCCTTGACCCTAAGTTTAATTTATCCCCAGTTTTCACCTCAACAAAGTTCCAGTCTTCATGATAGTGGGCCTTTAGCATCTTGGCTCCATTTGCCGTACAGTAAACAGGTGTGTCTGGTATTTCCCTAAGCAGTTCAGGCAGGGCCCCGCTATGGTCAACTTCTGAGTGATTGGCAATTATATAGTCAATATCCTTTAAGTCTATTTCTTTTTTAAGCTTGGCAACAAATTCGTTGTCATAGGGGAGCCACACCGTATCAATTAAAACTGTTTTTTCATCACGAACCAGATAAGCATTATAAGATGACCCCCTGTCCGTTGAATATTCCTCTCCATGAAACTTCTTAAGCTCCCAGTCGATTTTCCCAACCCAAGTGACATGATCTGTAAGTTTAAATCCCATGTGATCCTCCTTTTTATGCGTACTCTTTGAACATGACGTTGTTTTCCAAATGTACATGCTCGAACATATTTTTTCAAAGGCCCTGAGTCTGTCAAAAGTCATTTTATAAGTCGGGCAACCATCTGCCGGTGGCATATAGTGATTCGTGATCTCTCTTAATTTCTTAAGCGCATCGCCTGCTGTATCGTGCTCATCTTCAAGGACTTCAATAAGGCTTAACAATTCATTTCGTTCTTCTTCATTTTGACATTTTTCCAGCTTCTTAACGGCTGGGAATAACCACGTTTCTTCCTTGACCAAATGTCTTTCAAGTTCTGCTTTAAGGCCGGCAAATAGCTTGTGTAGTTCAAAGAGTTCTTCATGGTTTTCACCATGTACACCTAGCAGTTTAAAAATCAGACCACTCAGGGCAGGGAGTTCCTCTCTTAAAAACTGATGGTGAGCCTTCATAATATGATCAATAAGTTTGTCTTTGTCTTCTTTTTGCCCAGTTTACGTATCTTTTCTCATCTTTTAGAAAATCTTTATAGAGGGCATTGATCTCTCTCAGCAATATCTCCTTGTCATATCCAGATTCCTTAATGCCTTCAGCAAGGGGTCTGTCTCCTCCACAACAAAAGTCAATCTGTCTCTTTATGAAATAATCGCCTGCGCCTGGAAAATTGGCAACAATATCACCTAATAGGGTATTCTCAGTAATTTTTTTCATCGGTCTGCTCCTTTATATGAGTTCATTTCTACAAAAACACTTAACACTATTTGAGGCTTCAAGCATTTATTTCTGCTTAGTTCATGACATATTTAAAAAAATTTCAGAAACATATAAACGGATTGATATCAAACAAATCTTATCTGTCACTGCTTGTTTTCGTGTCTCTGCTTATCTTTGAACTCATTGTATCTAACTTTAATCGTCTTGAATGTGATTCAAATCACTGCGATAATAAGTTATAAGCCTACAAGGAGGAGAAGCCATGAAAATAATAGGAACATGTGTGTCTTGCAGTCATAAATACTGTGCTCGAAAAGTTTCTTTGTTTGAGAATTTTTCCAATGAGATGCTGGGACAAGTGACACGACTCATAAAGCGTATTCAAATAGAAAAAGGACAGACCCTCTTTTCAGAAGGTGAGCCCTTTCATAAACTCTATATAGTGAACGGTGGGAGTTTAAAGATTTTCGCCATAATAAAGAAGGCAAGGAACAGATTTTATATATTCTTTCTGAAGGGGAATTTATTGGTGATATAAACCTACTCAAGGGGGACATTTTTGACTTCAGCGCTGTGGCCCTTGAAGATTCTCATATATGCACGATTTCAAAAGCTGACTTTGATGGCCTCATTGAGTCCTATCCAGAACTTATCCCAGCCATTATGGCATCAGCCTATGATAGAATTCGGTCCCTAGAAGAATTGGTCCAAACCCTAACCATAAAGGATGTTGACACGCGGCTATCCAAGCTTCTTATTCATTTATCAGAAGAATTTGGCGTGCGTACAAAAGAAGGCATTGAAATTCCTTTAAAATTGACAAGGGAAGAAATGGCCAGCTACATCGGCCTAACAAGAGAGACCATCAGTCGAAAACTTTCTGGCTTTCAAACAAATGGTCTCATAAAAATTATTGATAATCAGTCTATTCTAATTGTTAGTTATGAAAAACTACTTGATCTAGGTGAATTATAGGACGCCCTTATACATGTGGTTTAGCGGCCCTCTACCTTGCCCTAAATCCAACTGGTCGCAAATGGCTCCCGTCAAATAGGCCTTGCTTTTTCCTATGCTTTCTGGCAAATCATACCCCATGGCCAAATGAGTGGCTATGGCTGATGACAGGGTGCATCCGGTGCCGTGTGTGTTGGGATTATCAATCTTATCCCCTTCATACCATAGTATCTTCCCTTGAGTGTAGAGCAGGTCATTGGCATGGGTATCTAAATGTCCGCCTTTAATTAATATATCCCCACCAAAGTTCTCTGAAATAACCCTTGCTGCTTTTACCATATCCTCTGTTGTTTTGATAGTAAGACCTGAAAGGAGCTGCGCCTCACTTAAGTTTGGTGTAATAACCCTCGCTAGGGGAAGGAGCCTTTCTTTTAAGACATCAATGGCGTCATCTTGAAGCAGTTTGCTTCCACTCGTTGAAATCATAACTGGGTCAAGGACAATTTGAACAGCATTCTGGTTTTCTGACTTAAGATTTTCCAGTTCATTTGCAATGGTCTCAACCACTGCCTTTGTGGATAGCATGCCTATTTTCACAGCATCAGGCACGATATCTGTAAAAACAGACTGCATTTGGCTTCTTACAAAGTCTGGGGTACATGTTTCAACGGCCTGAACGCCGAGGGTGTTCTGGGCAGTTAAGGCCGTAATCACACTCATTCCATAACAACCATGTGCCGCAATTGTTTTTAAATCAGCTTGTATACCGGCACCCCCGCTTGAATCCGACCCTGCAATGGTTAGGACTTTGGGCATTCTATTTTCTATAATCTTTCCGCTGAGTCTATGTAAGTTTTCTGAAGCCAGTTTCTTATCTGGCCTAGCCAGTATGGATGAAACAACTGCAACCCCATCAACACCTGTACGGTGGAGCCTTAAAATATTTTCTTCGTTTACACCGCCAATAGCAACAACTGGAATGGATGTGGTCTGGCAAATCTCCCGTAAAATTCTATGATCCAGTCGATTTGTATCTGTTTTAGTGGTTGAGCCAAAGACTGCACCTGATCCAATATAATCGGCCCCTGCTTTTTCCGCCTCCAGGGCCTGATCCACAGTCTTACATGTGACACCGATAATCTTATCTCGTCCAAGCCTTCTTCTCGCCACTTCTACAGTCGTATCACCCTGTCCAATGTGAACACCATCTGCATCCACTTCTTTTGCCACATCAATGTTGTCATTTATCAAAAATGGCACCTTATATTTTCGGCATAGTGCTTTTACAGCTTTTGCACGCTTCACAAACGCTTCAAAAGACATGTTCTTTTCTCGAAGTTGAAGGCAGGTTATCCCACCCTTTAATGCTTCTTCAATATGGCTTAAGAATGTTTCTTGTGTGCTCCATGCAGAGTCTGTTACAAGGTAAAGTCTCATTGACTCCTTTATGTTCATATTTGATCTCCTATTTATTACTTCCCTTTTATACGCCTTTTTATACGCCTTTTTTATTTCCTATTTGTTTTCTTTTTCTTCTTTTGTGTTCCATTCATACTTAGGTTATTATATGCCTCATTAGAAATCTTATTTTAATGGCCGCTTCTACTTCTAAGCATCTTTTGCTGATCTGGTCTGTCATCTAAAAACGCTCGATCTTGCTTCGTTGAAAAATATAATTCAAAATACAAACTTGGGCTATTACATACTCATTGACAACTATCTTCATTCCTAATTTTTAGCGCTTCTAGACATCTTGTCCACTTTAAATTCATATAAAAAACACGCCTCCAGAGTCTGAAGGCGTGCCATTAACGTAACACATGCATCTACAATGCTATGCTTGTTATAATTCCTACGCTGGCATTATCCAGATCAGGTCGGATGGTCTGAAGATTCATCTTCACTCTCAGCCGTTTATAACAGCTCCCATAATTCATGATATTCATTTTGTCGATTTCATTATATTCAATTCCATCTTGCCTTTCAAGCCTATTCCAACCATTCTACAAATAGCTTTCTTTTGCTGGTCATTTTATGATCAAGTTTCTTCTTAATATCCAGCATCCATTGGGGTGGGTTCTTTGTCATTTCGCTTGTAGAATAAACGAAAACAGCATATGAAATACACTCTGAGTATTTTTTTTAGAAGCTCTGAATAGGCCTTTACAGATGGATCAATTGATTTTACGGACTCATAGCCTTCGTTAAAGGTGCACATGGCGTCCTCCAACTCTTTCTGTGGCAGGTCTTCCTTTAGTGAATCATGGAAGTTAAGAAGGTCAAGATAGTACCAATGGTATATTGCATCATCAAAATCAATGATCCAAACATTCTCTTTTCATCATCATAAAATATATTATCAAGGTCATAGTCATAGTGAATCAGACCAAAATGTTCTTGTCCCTTCGGAAGATAGTCTAGTTTAGATTCTAAAATTTCAATGACCTCTAGGGCTTTCTCATGACATGACTGCCCGTTTTGGTATTGACTTATTAAAACATTTTTTGCCCATTTGAGCTTGTCTTTATAGTCTGGACGGATCCTTTTCCCTTCAGATGGTCTATATTTTTCACTTGCCAAATGAAGTTTCCCTAAACTCTGCCCCAATTTAAAATAATGGGAATGATCAAGGGCAATACGATCCACCCTTTGCCCCCTCACACGCTCAAACACATTGGCATAATACTTAACATCATCAATGACCACTGTTTCAAGAGTATTCCCCTGACGAGATGTTACTATTTTGGGGACATTAATGCCCGCTGATCTTAAATAACTGATGTAGTCTAGCTCTGATTCAATAAAGGATTTTGACTTTTCATCTTCTGGAGAAAATCTAAGTATGTACACATTTCCATCATCAATAAAGGGGTAAATTGCTGTTGCCGAACGTCTATACTCATCCATTACATCATAATCAATATCATGGAAAGTCCACATATCTAAAATGGTTTTTGCAGTCGCTCTATCATCCACAAGATTTCTAAGTTTCATCATTATAATTACCTCCGAATACGAGTTCCTTTTAAAATAACATCACCGCTTTACTCGTATTCATTCGTATCATCCGACTGTTCATGTCGCTCACCCCTCTCCTGTTTTCTTTATTTTATATCAAATTTATTGAATGTTCAACTTTTTATAATGAATTGATTGGTATTTCATTTTATATTTCTAAATAGTCATATATCCATATCCTTTTCAACATTTTCTTAATATACTTTTTTAGTGATATATTGAAACGTTATCACAGCGTGGTTTCAGTAATTGTAACTTTCGATATGATTCACTGATATATCAACATTATATTAACTCTATTGAAACATTCTCTACCTTTAAAGTAGGATATAACTATACTTTAGTTGTTTCAGCACTTATAGGCATATTATTCCATAATATAAAGGAGTGAACTCATGACAAAATCATTTAAAGACAGCATCATCCTTGGCCTTGCACTTTTTGCTATGTTCTTCGGCGCAGGGAATCTTATATTTCCCACGTCTGTTGGACTTACTTCTGGTACACAGTGGACAAAAGCTCTAACGGGCTTCGGCATAACAGGTATACTTTTACCCTTACTTGGCATTATGGCTGTTATGTCGGCGGGCGGAACGCTCTTATCCTTCAGTTCAAGAACTGGAAATACAATCAGTAAATTTATAGTACAGTCGTCATCACGTCTCTAGGTCTTGTGGCTGTTAGCCGTACGGCGGCAACGACTTATGAAATGGGCATCGCTCCAAATATTTCTAGCGTTTCACCCATTTTAAGCGCTACTATATTTTTTGTCATCACATGGCTATTGACGATTAATCCAACTGGTATTATTGATCGAATTGGTAAAATTCTAACCCCTGTGCTCCTGGTTATGCTTGGTATTATCATCTTCAAGGGCGTCACTGAACCTATGGGGATTATTACTGAAACAAGCCTTAAATCACCTTTTCGTTTCGGTTTCTTTGGTGGCTATCAAACAATGGATGCCATGGGGTCAACCATTTTAGGAGGCATTGTCATTGCTTCGCTTTTAGAAAAGGGCTACAAGTCCAAAAGAGAACAAATGTCTATGACTCTTCGTTCTGTTATAATTGCCGGTCTAGGTCTCTTACTGGTATACGGCGGCCTACTGTACTTAGGCGCCACAGGAACCACAATTTTTACAGGCACTCTAAGCAAAACAAGTCTGACTGTGTCAATTGTGGAAGCAATACTTGGAGACACGGGTAAGGTTATATTGGGGCTTTGTGTGTCGTTTGCCTGCCTTACAACATCAATTGGTCTCACAGCCACCATTGGTGAGTATTTCACCGACTTAAGCAATAAAAATGTGTCCTATAAGACCATTGTGACTTTGACTGTTATCTTATGTGGCCTAATATCGAATTTTGGTGTGGACATGATTGTGAATCTTGCATCACCGCTTCTGGTAGCAATGTATCCAGTCACAATTGTCCTTATTGTTTTAAACTTACTGAGCAATTTTATTAAAAGCGATTTAGCCTTTACAGGGGCTGTTATTGGCGCTTTTGCTGTAAGCCTGTTTGATGGTCTTGCTACCGCTGGTTTTAGAATTGATTGGGTACAAAATCTCATAAGTGCTATGCCTCTTTCACAAAGTGGTTTTGGATGGGTTACACCTGCACTGATTGGTTTTGTCATCCTTCCCCTTTTGTTACCACCAAGACGCGTAGACTCGCAAGAGACATTTGATAAGAGCAGACAAGCCATACACCAAGCTTAGTCTAAATCTTTTATAATCGTAATAAAAAAGCCCTATGATTACGTCGACTAGAATAGGATATAAATAGTGTAGTATTACTGAAAAAAATTAGGCATAGGTCATTTCTCATTAAATTTGATGATTGATCTATCTCAAGATTCATAATAAAGGCTTCTACTTAAATGGCTTCTACATGAATGAATTCTGTTGAATGTCTTTTATTGAAAGACCTTTATTGAAGGGAGATATGTAATGAAACCAAAACTATCTATTGAGTATTGTACGTCGTGAGGCTATGTGGCTAAGGCAACAGCTCTGGCAGAGGCTCTGCTGAGAAATTATAAAAAATGACGTTGGCCAAGTGACGCTTATTCCGTCTTCAGGCGGGGTTTTTGAAGTGGTCGTTAATGATAATTTGGTCTTTTCAAAAAAGATTTGGGACGCTTCCCAGAAAATCTAGAAATCTTTGAAAAATTTGAAGAGGCACAGAAATAATTCAACCAACCTGAATACCATGAGCCATTTGCTTAATCTAGCAAATGGCTTTTATTTATATTTGATTTACCATTTGATGTTTTCTTTTCCCCTATTGTGATTTATAATCTACTGGAAGCAAATATATCCTTTATGCTTACAATATAAATCTAATTTACTCGATTAGAGATGTTTATTTGTTTAGAAATGAGTGGTGAATTATGAAGAAGTCCCACCAATATTATATATTTTTCATGTGTTTTGTGGGCATGATGTTGGCCGCACTCAGTGCAAGTTTTAGAGGCTTTTTTGTGCCGACATTCAAGGCTGAGTTTGGTATTGACAATACAAATATGGGAATGATCATTAGTGTGGCTCAGGCTTCATCCATGGCTTTTGCCTTTTTTAGCCGGCAAATACTGTCTTCGATTTGGACCCAAGCGTATTATTGCAACAGGCTATATCCTTATTGCAGCCTCTATTGGTGTGGTTGTCAGTGCAAAGTCCTGGCTAATACTACTCGCAGGCTACTGTGGCATGGCCAGTGGAACAGCCATGCTTGTTATAGGACTCAACAGCATGCTTCCTATGGTTACAATTTTAGCCCCTGCCATAATAATGAACTTCGGTCATGGCATATTCGGCTTTGGATCGACTGTTTACCAAAAATTCCTTGGTTGGTACCTGACTATGGGCTACGATTGGCGGACACTTTTCACAAGTGCCATTTTCATTTTTCTTATCAGTGCATGTTTAGTCTGGTTTTCACCTGGAGAACCTTCCGATGACCACAAGAACCATAGGAGCAAGCTCATTCATAAAAAACTCAGCTTTGCACTTTTAACGGCTCTGATGTTCTACGTCACAGCAGAGTTTTTAGTGGGCACATGGATCGTTAATTTTTTTCAAGAGGGCTATGGCTATACACCTTCTAAAGCGTCTTATTACTCAACCCTCTTTTATGGAGTCTTTTACAGTTGGTCGACTATTTGGAGGCCTTGTATTTCATAGAATCAGCCGATTTAATGGCATACTAGCCTGTGCAAGCCTGGCAGTGGTTTCCATCCTTACAGGGCAAATTTTTGGAGGCGTCTTCCTTTATGCCATTGGCTTATCAGGTATTTTCTTCTCAATTATTTATCCGACAACCATTACCATAGTCAATGATACCTACGGACGAGACAGTTCATACTTTATTGGGATTTCTGCTATAGCAACATCTATAGGAATTTTTATGACAAATCTTATTTTTGGATATTTGAATGACCTTATAGGGGTTCAGGCAACTTTTAACCTTATACCAGTGTGTCTTTTTTATAAGCTTTAGTGCCTTTTATCTGGCTCGACGGGAGCATGAACATATCTTGTCATTAGATGTCCCTGATCTTCCTGCAACAAAAATTTTATAGATACATTGTTTATGACAAAACACCATTTGTGAACACATTCAAAAACCTCTCTTCATACAAGCAGATTTTACTCAGTATCTGTTTGTATGAAGAGAGGTCTATTTTTAGGGGTTTATTATTCTATCATTTGTAGGAATTATACTTCATCACTCACTTGAATGCCCTTTTCAGAAAACAATCTTTTATGTCCCTTTCTCGCTAAAACCAGCAGAACTATAAAAGCGCAAATAGCCATATAAAGCTTGGGCTGGTCTGGTGATGCAAGTCCATCTCCCATTGTGACCAATATGGTCACACCTGGAATAATCCCTAGTAAGGTTGCAAGCATATAATCTTTATACTTTATGTTGGTTGCTCCTGCCGCATAACTTATCACATCAAAAGGAATGAGAGGTATAAGGCGCATAATAAGAACAATTAGAAACCCTTTTTCTTCTATCATGTGGCTTATTTTACTATGGGACTCAAGCTTTTTAAGCACAGCTTCATGTCCTATATTTCGAGTGATCAAAAATGCAAGTGTCCCCCCCGAGGCCGCACCGATCATTGTGTAAACTGCCCCCGGCACAATGCCAAATACAAGGCCAGCTGCAATCGCAAGAACCGCATCAGGAAAAAGCGTAAGAGGAACAAAGGTGAATAGAACTATGTAAACGATGGGAGCCAACGGCCCAAACTTAACCAGAAAATCTCTGACCACCGTTGGAGTAATATATTTTAGATGTTGTGAACATAATATAATAACCAGGCCAACAAGCATCAAGAGTATGTATTTTTTTAACTTCTGTTTTTTCATTTCATTTGCCCCACTTTGAATCAACTGAGCGATTATCTTCTCTTGTAATTTTTCTCTCATAATCTCACTTTTAATTTCACTTTTAATTTCACTTTTTAATTTCTACAGCGGTCATTTCAAACTATCGGAACACAAAAATCATATTCACTATAAAAACTTTCTAGCATTTACATTCTTATAGTCTGCCACCATTTGAAATTGTACTCACTGTTCAATATACAGTAGAACCTTCCAGTATTTACATTCAAATTTTAAATACTTAAGTTTGAAGTATAGCTTTTTTGAATAAACAAAGACATTCTCTATGTGATAGACTTACTTGAGCGACATGCAAAATACCATTCGATTGCCGTTACTACACCATATCTAGAATGAATCTTCACAGGTCTAGGCATGGTATAGTGACGGCTTAAATTGTGTAATTCTGCAAGCCTATAATTTAGACATTTGAAAGGGGGTAAATCACTTGAAAAAAACTAAAGGACTTCTAATAAAAATTTCTGTTGTTCTTCTGATTGCTGCACTTTACTTCTTTATTCCAGCGATTCGAGTGAACGTCAATCAAGCCATTTTCATTTTACAAAATGTTGATGTGGATTTAGCAAGAGGCTACATACTTGGGTTTGGAATTTGGGCTCCGATTGTTTCATTTCTTCTCATGATTTTACAATCCATCGCCGCACCGCTACCGGCATTTATCATCACATTTGCCAATGCAGGTCTTTTCGGTTGGGTAAAAGGAGCCGCACTCTCATGGACAAGTGCCATGGCAGGTGCTGCACTCTGTTTCTACATTGCACGCTTCTTTGGTAGAGATGTGGTTGAGAAGCTTACGAGCAAATATGCACTGGAAAGTATTGACGACTTCTTTGATCAATATGGTAATTATGCCATTCTTATTGCTCGGCTCTTACCGTTTGTTTCCTTTGACATTGTCAGCTATGCAGCCGGCTTAACGTCAATGAGCTTTTGGAGCTTTTTCATTGCCACTGGCATCGGCCAACTTCCTGCAACGATCATATACTCATATATTGGAAGTATGCTGACAGGCACAACTCGTACAGTTGTTATGGGGCTACTCGTCTTATTTGCATTAAGCGCCATGATCATGCTCTTTAAGAAAGTTTGGACTGATCGAAACAAGAGGAAAGAAAATAGTAAGCAAGACGATCTCAATCTGTCGAAAGCAAGTGGCAGATAAAATAAAATATTTTAGTAAGAAAGGAATTAAAGGGAGAATATGATTCTAAATCTAAAAAAGCAACAAGTCGCCCTGATCCTTCTGCTGATGACAATGCTTGTATTTACAGGATGTCAAAGTAAACCAGCAGTTGATCCATCCACAGTGGATGAATTTGATCTATCGGTCTATCCACACGGCGACTACTTCATCACACCACAAGATCTAAACGACATGCTTGGATCTGAGGATCTGGTTTTACTTGACTGCAACAAACCCGACTTATATGCAAAAGGTCACATTGACGGTGCCATCGGCATTGGTCTACATGCCTTTTCAGACAAAATTGGTAAGCCGGGCGACCCGGGTTGGGGCACAATCAAATCAAAGGATGACCTTGAAAAGACTTTAGTTAATCTTGGCATCGCTAATGACAAAACGGTTGTTCTTTATTCCAATGTTTTCAAAGGCCCTGGCGCTGATGGTCGAGGGGCATGGCAACTCCGTTTAGCCGGTCTTGAAAACGTTAAAATTCTACTCGGTGGTACAACATACTGGGAAGAAGTTGGATACGAACTGACAAGTGACGAAGTTTCAGCACCTACACCAAGTGCTGGTGTCACTTTAAAGGATTACGATGAAAGTTTCAGAGCCTCAAAAGATGAGATTTTTAACAATCTAGGCAATGAGCTTCTTATCGACGTAAGAACAGAGAAAGAGTTTAAAGGCTCTCAAAAACGCTGGCGAGCCACGTGGCGGTCATATCAAAGGCGCTGAGCATATTCTTTGGACTGAGTTCTTAAATGAAAATGGCACACTGAAATCTGTTGAAGAAATTGATGCTATTTTAGGCGCATTCGATGTGTCTAAAACAGATGATTTCACCCTCTACTGAACGATGGGCATTCGATCTGGTTATGCAACCATGATCCTCAGAGCCGGTGGCTATGAGAATGTGAAAAACTATGAAGGTTCTATCTACGAGTGGGGCGGCGACGAAACTATGCCGATGGAGCAGTAGGCTTTGATCAACTGAAGTTTGGTTGGTGACCATATACTCATTTATTTTACAAATTTAAAGCAATAAACTTTATAGTACAAGTAAAACCGCTTAGGGACTAGTATGTAACTCTTCCTTAAGCGGTTTTTAATTTAGATGGTTTTTAATCTAAGTTTTTCTATTAAGTTTTTTTTATTAGAAGGCTCTACTCTAGATTTATAATATATTGATTCATGTCATCAGATTGAGTTTTATAGCAGTGGTATACAACAATACTAAGTTAAACCAGGACTTCGCCCCCCCTAAATAGTATTGGGCAAGGTATATGACGACTAGAACAACCTATGAATCTGCCAGTAAGACTCACTATTATCAAGAATGACATCCACATCATATGTTTTCTTGATGCCATTGCTGAAGCGGGCTGTAAAGCGGAATGTTATGCTACCATCCGGCCAGTCCATCATGATATTATCCCAAAGATGGCCTTGCCATGTATAGGCGTTTATGCTCTGATTTAATACCGTGGACTGGGATTTGTTTAAGATTTCAACACCGACCGACTCACATGTGGTGGTCGCCCCATCCGCCAGCTCTGTTGTGACCGCTTCAAGGTTAAACTGCTCGCCTGACCAGAACATGTCATAGGGTCTTGGTGTGTTGTCATTCCCAGACTTTGATGTGTTATAGGCCATTCGGTTTTCGTTCCACTTGTCTACATGATGAACTTGACCACTTACGGAAAGTTCTTCTGCAGAGATGCTTGTCTGGGTCTGGCCACTTTCTCCTAGGGGGTCTGTGACTATGGCTCGTATATGGTATCTTGCTTTTTCTAGAGAATTTAAATCCACTGTATAGTCTTTTGATCCTCCACCTGATCCTTGTGTTAATGACACATCCGACTTAGAATGTAGGACTTGCCAGTTTATTTGTCCACCGTTTTCGCCATCTGTAAGCTTGGCATATTCAAGAGAACGTCTAGTGGGTCTCCATCTGGATCACTTAATCTGAAGGTTAGACGTACGTCATCCCCTTCATAGATGAAGTTTGGTGTTTTTGATAGGTAGGTTACTGTTGGGGATTGGTTTGGGATGAACTTAAATGTATCTATGGTCTCTTCCCTGTTTCCGTTATCTGTCTGTGCTATGAATTTGGCTTCATAAATGCCTTCTGGATGGTTGTCATTAAAAATATACTGCCCCTTCCATTTTTTATTGCCATTTGAATCTTGTCCATCCGCTTGCAGGTCTATGCTTACCGGTGTGCCTGTATTAGAAAATAGGTCGACCTGACACTGGCTGGCATACTGACTTGTGTTTGCCGTTATGATGCCTGTCCTACCCTTTTTTATCGTATATGGATTGATTTCACCCGTTAGATTTATAGGGTCAATACATTGAGTCTTAAGACCACTTCTTTTTCTGGTGATCCGTCACTTGGTCTGGCTGTCACCCTAACATTGTAATAGTCTTTATCCTTTAGTGTCGATGGCAGTCCATATGTTTTTTCATAGCTTCTTTCCATCCCATTCACTGTGACCTGATTTAGGTCCACTTGTCCTAGGATGGTGCCTGTTTGTGGATCACTAATGACTGCACTGACCTTATCGATGGCCTTGTGTGTAAAGACAGAGGCCGTAATTTTAACGTCTTCACCAGCAGGCACACCCACTGGATAGGATGGATCTAGAGATGCATTTAAAACAAATGGCTCACCGTTTATTTTTATGTCCACTATGTCATAGTCAGACCAAGTCCCTTCAAGGTCTTTGACCCTAAGGGCAAATTGATACTTAACCCCATTTTCAATAGGGAGTGTGCCGTTAAACTCTGTCCACGTCGGATCAAGTTCTTTTCTGTAGTAAAACTGTCTATCGACAATCCCTTTATCGGTTCTTGATTGACTATGGTCAAGATCATATGAGCCGTTGTCTGTACCAGAGAAGTTAAAGCTACCGTCCCCTTGCGGAACTAGGGCGTAACCTAGTTTGGCAATAGGTGGTCTATGAGCAATCACTTTAATACTTGTCTTGTCCTTGTTCCAGTACCTATATTCTGCGAATCTTTCATCATTTCCCACAGGGTTATCTTGTGCTCTTAACCTAATTTCCATTCGCCCTGGTACGTCTACTATGACAGGTTCATCAAAATCAGCAGGCGGTATCCAAGCTGTATCTGCATTATCAAAGTATGTGTTGTCGTGGGTCACATCTATACGTTTTTCATAAATGGAGTCCCCTTCATAGTCTAGGACAAAGCCACCAATGTCTATGGTGTCGCCAACTTGTATGAAAATGGTTTCTGTTTCACCATAATCTTCATACTCACCAACTATAGAGTTAATTATTTCTGAATATTGACCCCGATCAAACGATTTGAATTTAGGGGATTCGGAAGTAATATCAAAGACACTATCGAAGTCTTTTGTATTTTCACCTGAGTTCAGCACATAAGGCGTATTGAATACTTTCACAAAATTGGATTGATAATTAAACGTACCTAACTGTCCAAAATTCCCCATTCCTTTACCCCAAACATCACCATCGGTATCAACATAGGCATAAATCCAATCACTACCCGCTGTTAATTCTACTCTCTCGGCATTACTGCTGATATTCTGTTTAACGCCATCGATAATTAAATCACCTGAATCATTTACTAACATGAAGGTGAAATAAGGGTAGGAGTTTTCTCTATAATCCACCGCACTTTCATATCTTTCCATATGACTTGTCCATTTTTTTTCTGCTACTACTGTAAGTTCTATTAAAATATGACCATCTATAAAAATCACTGTCTGTTTTATAATCATATTTATGATATGTTTCCGAACTACTAATATTGCCAGAACCTTCAATATGCACTCTCGATTTATAAGAGTAATCAAGAGTATCACTTATTAGGTACATGTATTGGGAGGACGTACTCATATAGCTAAACTTTTCAATGTCATCAAAATAAAAAGCTTCCATTTCTAAGGCTGTACTAGAATTGTTTGGTTTGACCCTGCACAATGCATAGTTTCCTTCAATATCTTTAATTACATATATTGTATCTCTATGGAAGAATAACGCACTTCTGCTTACGATATAAGTATCACTGATATTCATTCCGTAAACCTTATCAATAGTTCCTAAGTTTAATTTCATTTTGGTGATGTATGTTTCATCTTCTCTATCCATATAGGAAATATCATTTGCAACAAAATATATGTCTCCATTGTCGTCTTCCACAATTTTTGAATAGTTTGAACTTGAATAAACTTTAGTTGCATTTATAGTGCTACCATCGTCCATTGACCATTGTCCTGGCACAGGAAACTTAACTGAATCAATCAACGTTCCATGCGGTGTCCCATCCCTATGCTTCCATATGAACCTATTATCATGATATTTATACAAGTCTTCATACATTTTTAAAGTTACTCCACCGCTTCCAAATGGCGGATCAAACGACATATATCCAATTTCAAATCTGCCTTTTCTCCTTATTATGCTCTTATATATACTTGTTTCTGATTCAGTTGTTGGAAATATTTCAACAAACCCATCTAAATCATTTTTATAGTTGATAAAGTCAGCGTTTCCACTTTTATACTTGTAATACATATTATCAACTCTTGTATCATTATGGTTTATTAATTGATTTCCATACCTTGTTTGTGCGTATAGAGATTCATCTTGTAACGATATATCTACAGCCTCCATTGGCTTTGGTTGAAATTCACCCCAAAAATTATTAATAGAAAAGTAAATTTCGAATCCATATTCCTCCAATTTTTTTCTCAATGTTTCTGGAATGTATATTTTACTTCCATCTTTAATACCATATATTAGATATTTTTCATTATTTGATTCTTTGTAGGATTCAATTAAATTTTCAATATCGTATATATTGAACGGTTGGTCACTTTCATTCAGTAACTCACCTTGAACCCACTCTTTGTCCACATAAACATCTATTTCAGGTATTAGCAAATCTGGGAAATCATCATGTTCCTTAATATCCCACCATGATGTCGCACTATCAAAATGACTATCATTCGAAACGTATGAAAAATCACGGCTTGAGTCAATATCAGCAAGTTCTATTGCTCTTTTATTATCATATCCAATATGAGAGAAACCAAATGTTCCTCTGTAATCATAAGGAGAGTCATAAATATTCGTAAAAATACCTGTTAATTGCCAAATATCTCTACCGCCATTTGTTTCATAATAATCTATATAAGGTGGTTTTTGAAGTTCACCATAGGCATTAGGATATGTTTCCCATTCTGTCATTTCGTTAACCGTACCTTCTCTGGTGTCTACAATTCCACACTTGTAATATTCGCTATACGGACTTGTTTTATAATCTTTGTCACGATAGTAATCATATCGTCTATAAAAAGCCCACTTGAAATTGATTCCCCAATTCCTGTACCATTTAAAAGTTTGTTCCTTTTTTAAACCAACTATTTTTTCTTGTGCATTACTTGAATTTATGATCTCATGATTTACACCAATCTTACGCTCGTACATTTCTTTGGTCAGTTTGTTGACTTCTTTAATTAGATTTGTATAGTTTTCCCCATCTTCATCCGTAATGACAAGTAAATCTATTTCTTTTTCCAGTTCTGCTGTGGTTGAAATAACAGGTGCTACATTGTCCACATGACAGTATCTTTCCTGATAGACTTGATCGAGGGAATTGTCTGTTAAATAGTCACTTTCTGTTAGGAATTTTGATATGGTATCTTCCTCTGGAATAACCTCCACCACTTCATGGTAAAAATCATAGTCACCAAGTTTTTTGGTCTTATAGAGTTTGTGGACTTTTGCTGTGCCTATTGGCGTCCACGTTTCATCTGTTCTATCCCCATCATTGTCAGAGTCATGACGAGCGTACCACTGCTTGACTCTTGTTTGATCTCCGTCTTCTGAATAAGATGTGTCTAGCATTTCAATGCTTGCATTTAGATCATCCATCTTGTCACGAAGGGCAAGGGATATAACGGTTAGTCCTGCTCTTGGTTTCAGATCGGGTTGGATCATTATAGGGAATGATAAGCTATCACTGGCTTCATAGTTTTCGTCTCCTTCAAGGGTACACTGGGCATGTATATTGAGTGTAACCTCATATGCCCCAGGTTCTTTGATTAGAGCATTTACCACTTCGCCCTTATTATTTGTTTCATAGTTGATATTCGCAGTATCACTTGTGCCATAATTAACTGTATTAGATTGCCCCTCAAGAGGTGTGATCGTCCATGCGTAATCATCTATTGGGAAGTAATAGGCATCAATAGAATCATTGGCATTTAAAGTGATTTTACGATTCACTTTTCTTAGACCATCCACCCGCATTTTGGCTTCAATTGGTGGAAGGATTTCAATATCGTCACTTGTGGAATCTTCCAGACCATCATCATCTGTAACAACAAGCTTTATGTCATTATCAGACGTTGACATGACTGTGGCTTTCACCCTTGATTTTTCATCGTTAAGCCACTCAATTTCTCTTATGGCTTGGAGTTTAAAGTCATAGTCAACAATTTCACCGTCTGGATCATATGAGCCTGTACCACTTAGGGTAAACCGGTCACCCATACGCACTTTGCTTGGTGCACGTAATTTTGCCACTGGTTCTTTTGTTTGTGGCAGGGTTGGATCGGGATCTTCATCAGTCTTTTTAAATGTCACAGTATGCGGCACTGTAAATGTATTAATTCCTTTTAGTCCACCATAATCAAATTTATATAGGGTTTTGATTAACATTGTAAAGGTGACTGTGCCGTTACTGTCTGCATGGGTGCTTAATTTAGGCTGAGTCATAGTGTAGTTAACAGTTTTATTACCAGTTCTAATTTCACTTAGTCCACTTTCTTCTGGAACTGAAAGCATATTCCACGAAACGCCTGTGATTTCATTAGGTTTACTGACCCTATTATTTGGCTCTAAAGTCAGGTTTACGTCCTGCCAGTCTTTATACTCAATCACACCGTCTGTTACGTCCACGCCATTGTTTTTAATGACAAAGTAGGGTTCGACCTCCCCTGCATTGACAAGAATATTGGTTGAGGCTTCACCAAGACAAGTGAATTCATCTTTGAAGAGTTCTTGTGCGACAACTTTGGCACGACCATTATAAGTTACAGTGTCAACCTCTCCACTTTTAAAGTTGGTGCGCTTTTCTTCAAATGCAAAATCCGCTTTGAGTTTTCCGTCCTCAAAATATACTTCTTGCTTTTCCCCGTTGACTTCTATAAGAGCATGGTCAATATAATCCTTCAATTTCCACTCATCAAGCTTTGCAAAATCATCAAAATAGACTTCGGCTGTCACCTTTACATTCTTGGTCATTTCCTCTTGCCCAAATTCATAAAGGGGCTTTTCCACTGACACTTTAAGCTGTGGCAAGGAAAAAGGCACAGGGGCAATATCCAGTGTCCTGTAATAGGTGCTTCCCGATGACAACATGTGATAGAGTCTCACAGACCCTGTCATTTTGAGGGTTGATGGTGTTTGATAGATGGCGTATTTCATAGCTTCATCCACTGATTTCCCACCTAGTACATCATCTTTAATATTGATACTACCTGGCACATAGCCCCCGCCATCTTGGGCGTATATTTTTTTATAAGTAAGCATATGTTTTGCTAAGGACTTATTAATTGTCCATGTTTCATCAGCACCAGTTGTGGTTATCCAGTTCTTTTTCATATACGTAGTAAAAAAAGGTGTGGACCCTGCTAGATTGGGATACAATGGATTTGAAACTCTTGTAGAATCGTTGAGTAGGTAACCCAAGTATCTGTACCGCCACTGGCCATTGTCATCTTTTTCAAGATCACCAAAGCCCTCGTACCCATAATAGTTTCTTTCTGGAACTGTATAGACCAGTTTATTAAAATCTCTTAGTATTGCAATATTGGCTTCTCGTCCATCTTCTGTACTATATTCATTGAGATTCTCCTTTAGGTACTTCTTTGCCCCCTCTTCATCATATAGATAAAACGCTCTAATATGATTGGCGATTTGAATGATGTCATATGCGTAGCTTGGTGAATCTATATTTATAAAGTAGCTCAAACTATATACCGTCATTACGATTATCATCAGGCTGATATCAATCTTTTTTCATACTTCACCTTCTATCCATTTCAACATAGTAAATTGACTTTATATAAATCTAAGCTCACCGCTTAGCATTGATTTCTAAGGTTATATTTGTTTCATCTCATTAAAGACATAGCTTTAACCCACAAAGGTTAAAGCTATGATCCCTTTTTCATCTATACTATGCTTTCTACTTGCGTCGCGTTACTCCATAAAGATCAGTATATCCCGCTTGATCTGAAATATAGATTTCATAATCATTTGTAGTTACCTTACGTTTATCCTTAATATCTTCAATCCCATTTGCTCTTTCATATTTTTCTCTAACATACGTTCCATCATTTTCGTATAAACATTTACGCCATCATCTCCATAAATATAATCGCATACACCATAGATAAAGTCAGCATAGTGCTGCTCTGTGAAATCATAAGACTGTATAAAGGCTTTATGTTTGTGAGCACGAGTATATTCTGTTGAATCTAAGCCGTTATCTTCATATATGGCCCAGTCCCATAAACGGTTCAAAATCCATTCGGTCTCTACTGGTTTCACAGAAGAATCGTAGCCTTCTATATCATCGTAATAATGATCTCTCTTTTTTGAATTGTATGGAATAAATAGACTAAGATTATTATGTCCTCGATCATATTCATATAGTCTAATCCACAGAAAGTCGGAATCACCTTGTGGATAAAAACCAATCCCCATATTATTCTTATATCCATGGTAAGATACAGCTTTAATGATATCAAAAGCACGTCCATTTGTTACTTCATCTAGATCAACGTAATTATATAAATCTTCTCCATCATCATGTTTACCAACTACTTCACCACGTAGCATGATATGTTTTGTATCAGTGTTATAATACCACTGATCTCCCCAGTATTCAGAAATTTCAGCATTTTCATTACTTCTAGCAATTTTCGACCTTTTGAACATTCCAGGATTGTCTATAAGTAAATTATGAAATTCCTCATCTGTCCAAATATCATCATTCACATTGAAATCAGTTGGCTGCTTAATTGTGCCCCACTGTGTTTCCCATTCTATTTCGTCATTATTAGTGGCAGGTTTCTGATCTTGTTCAATTTCATTTCCCCCTAAACCACTCTCATCGGAGTCAGAGACATTCTTTTCAACCACACTATTGTCTCTCTCATTTTCTGCATGAATCCCCATAGCATTCCCAAGAATAATCTCACGCTCTTCCTCTGTCATCGGATTTTCAAAATCCCACGAAACACCTTTTAATAGCCCCATCTGGAAAGCTGTGTATATAATGTCTTCACTTTCACTTGTTTTTCTATTGTAGGCCTCTTCAGCGCTTTTAACCTCAAAGCCTAGGCCTTTTACAAGCTGCTTTGTGTATTCTAACTTTGAAAGTTCTGCTGCCAAAGTCATTTGTCCCATAAGAAGTGTGCCTGTCAGTAGTAGTGCCGTCATTTTTTTAAACATAATTTTTTCCCCCTGATTGATCAGTCATTCACAAAATACTATTTAATACCATATTTTACATTAGAAAATACAATGGTTAATTTACTGGATATTTTTTACATGGTTCAGTATATCATAAAATCCCCATGACCCTCAAAGCAAAATCCCATATTGAAACAAAAAAAGCATGCGAATAAAACGTTATCCACATGCTTAAAACCATTCTATCAAATTTTAATTTTCTAACCCCCAAAATTTCTTTAGGCATTTTAGGAGTCATTCCCCTCATATTCATCTTTTCCTATGTATAGCAAAAGAGTATGACTGGCCTTATAAAAGTTCTAACTACAGAATCTAAAATACTTCTACTGTACAAGACTTATGTTATGGTCTTTTTAAATCTATCCTTCAATCAACTTTAGTGTAGTATCAGGGCACATATCCTTTGATTCTAGGTTGATATGTTCCATTTCAATTTCTTTTTCCGGTGCAAACCCCGTCCAGTATGAAGGCACTTGATGGGTAAAACCACATGTGTCGCATTTATAAAAAACAGTTTCCATTTCTATGCTCCTTTTTAATGACTATTCTATATCAACAAAACCTCTTATAATCATCATAACATTTTAATCACATATCATAAGCCGACATATACGCCTATAAAGTTTTCTCAGTCACACATCAATGAGACCCCAAAACCACATTGAATCCTTTTTCTAAAAGAACATTTTCGATTTCACTATGTCTGTAACACTCAACATCTATACAAAGGGCCATATGGATGGTGTCTACCTCTTTGAGCAGCATTTGATTCAGTATATAATCCATAGACTCCATCAACTTTTCACCACATCCATTACAGCTAAAAAAGGCACATATTTGTGCTTCCTTGTCTCTGTATATCTCAAATGCCTTAGATCTTGAATGAAAGGCTTCAAAACAGTGGGTGCCAGAACATTTATCTTTTAACTTATCACAAGTCATAATCGCAATTTTTTTCATACAATCCCCTAGCTTTAATCATTCTTTTATACCATTTCCAGTAGACCTCATTATACAATATCGGCAATTATATTATCTTCTTTATAACCCAACTTTAAAGACGGCTTTATCACAAGCTCTCTTTATTTATTGGAAAGGACAATTTCATTCATTAGTTAGATTAAATAGACGATTTTAGTGTATTCTATAACTAGACTCAAGCACATGTAAAATACTTATTTTTAAAGAAAGGATTTTTCCATTGAGAGATAAAACAATAGATCAACAACTGGTTAAATACTTAAAATCCTATACAGACATGGATGACGCTGCTTTAGAAGAAGTGGTCAGCAACCTCCCCATAAAAACCTTTCAAAAAGGCGACATTTTACTCCACCAAGGACAAATGGCAGAGTACTGCATTTATGTCATCTCAGGATGTGTGCGCCAATACCGAATCAATGAAGATGGTGATGAAGTCACCAGTGAGTTTTATACAGAAGAACAGTGGATCAATATCTTTAACGAAAGCATTCATGATCAAACTTCAAAATACACCTTGACCTGCCTTGAAGACTGTATTCTTATCTATAGTCCCTCTAGCAGTGAGGAGGTCATGTTTGAGAAATTTGGTGCCCTCAAAGATATGGTCAACCTTATGATGGGAGAAAAACTTGGCGAGATCAATGAATCCCTCTATAACTATGCCTCTCTATCGCCTGAGGCCCGTTACAAAAATCTGCTTGAAAAAAGACCCGGTCTCATTGACAGGGTTCCCCAGCACCAATTGGCCAGTTACTTAGGCATAAAACCAGAGTCCCTGAGTCGCATAAAAAAACGCATTGCCAAAGGACAGTGATTGTATTAACTTAAGTCAATGAAAACTTTTCTCAGTCTTTATATAGTGTTCTCAAAGATAAATACCTTACACGTATGAGAATGGAGTGAAGACATGAAAGATAAAATGATGAAAGCCGTCCGCTACCACAAATTTGGTCGTCCAGATGTTTTACTTATAGAAGATGTGCCCCAACCTGTACCACAGGACCGACAAGTTCTGGTTGAGGTATTTGCTACCACGGTCAACTCCGGAGACTGTCACTTAAGAAGTGGTGACCCCTTTATTGCCAGACTTTTTGCAGGGCCTATCACACCTAAAAACAAGATTCTTGGTACAACTTTTTCAGGGCGTGTTGCCCAAGTTGGAAAGGCTGTTACCAAATTTCAAGTTGGAGATGAAGTTTATGGGTCATTTGGGATCAACTCAGGAACGCATGCTCAGTTTCTCACAATATTTGAAGATGAAACCATCTCACTCAAGCCAGATCATTTAAGTCATGAAGAAGCTGCATCCCTTGTGTTTGGACCAATCACAGCCCTATACTTTTTGAAAAAATCCAACATAAACTCTCACAAGCGCGTTCTCATTATTGGAGCGGCTGGCGGAGTGGGGGCCTACGCAGTTCAAATCGCTAAATACTTCGGCGCAAACGTTACAGGGGTTTGTGGCACCAGCGATACAGATTACGTAAAAGAACTTGGCGCAGACCATATCATAGATTATAAGAAACAAACCCTCATTGAATATTGCAGTAAAAACAACCTTAAATTCGATATTATTCTTGATATGGTTTGCAATACAACAATAAGTGGCATAAAGTCTATTCTTCATAATGGGGGCAGCTACACTGGCACTCTTGCAAGATTGCCACTTCTCATTGAAAGCGCTAAAAAAAAATCAAAATAAGCGTTTTATATTTGATGTATCCAAGTCAACATCAGAAGATATTGATTTCTTTAGCCAAATATCACAACAAGGATTTTTAAAACCCTTAGTTGGCGATGTTTTCGATATAACCCATATTCAAGATGCCCATCACCGTGTCCAGGCTAGAAACAAACGAGGGGCTGTTGTGGTGACAATGAATAATAGGATATGAAAATTATTCTTTTTTAGGCACCCAGTTAGGTGTTTTCATGATGCGATCATGAAGTTGGGGAGGAATATGCTCTTCTTCTTTTCTTTGTGGATTATACAGTTCATTAGCCAATTGATCACTGGCCCATTTTTCAACGGACTTTCCATCTATAAGAAGTTGCCTGCCAAGAGCCACTAATTCAGCACCATAATCAAGGATCATCTGGGCATCTTGCATTTTATAAACGCTTCCAACCCCTATAAATGGTTTCCTGTGATTAATACGCTTCACAGCACGTTCCAATATAATTTCTGTGCTTTTTTCATCACGGATGGAGGTTTGTCTATAGTCTGCCAATGAAATATGGAGATAGTCCAAATCACTTTCACACAGTCTGTCAATAAGGTAGTCCGTGTCTTCCAAAGTGATCCCCGGATTGGAGTTTTCTTCTGGTGAGAATCTATAGCCAACAATAAAGTCTGCCTTCGACAGCTTATCCCTTTCATCCAAACAAGCTTGGATGACCTCATTTAAAAAGGTATAACGCTCTACCCGATCGCCTCCCCACCTATCAATTCTGTAATTGGAATGTGGCGAATAAAACTGCTGGAGCAAATAGGTGTTGGCTCCATGGATTTCAATGCCGTCAAACCCCGCTTCATAAGCTCTTTTGACCGACTTTCTAAATGCGTCAATAGTCGACAAAATATCTTCTTCTGTCATAGTTCTTGGGACATTGTCTGGCGTTCTTTTTGCTGCAACATTTGACGCACTCACTGTAAGACCATCAGGCATATCTTTAGGATTGGCTTTTCGCCCAGCATGGAATACCTGCAAAATAGCTTTTGCACCTCCTTTATGTATTGTATCAGCAAGCGCTTTCAAGGAAGGCAGTGTTTCTTCTGCCCCACCATAAAATTGTCCTGAGAACCCTTTTCCGTGTGGTTCAAGATAAGTGGTTGCAGTAATAATGGCACCCACGCCTTCACTCCTATGTCTATAATATTTGAGCTCTGCCTCTGAAACAGAACCGTCACCGTTTCCACTCCAAGTCGTCATAGGCGCCATGACAAGTCTGTTGCGTAGTTCAAGTTTATTATTTATTTTATAGCTCTCAAACACTTTCTTTTTATTCTCCATAGTAACGCTCGCTTTCTATTTAAATGCATAGCTCTCGGGTTTTCTAATAGCTTTCCTACACATCTTGCACACATATTTTTCTTTTTGATGCTTTCTCCTTGATAAAAAACGCCCATAACTTCTCAAGAAAAAATCTATGAAATCAAAAAGTTTTCATAGATCTTTTAAGTGAGCGACTTACAAAATATCATTCAAATAACATTCAAATATCAATTTCTTAAATTTATAGCTCTTTTTCAGATGATTCGATGAGGAAGTCATGCATATATTTATCCAGTGTGTCCTCATCTTCATGATGATTACCTATAAAATTTGTGTGTAAGGTCTCATATTCTTCTAAAGTTTCTTCATCAATATGCTTTTTTTGATAGGAAGTCATAAAATCCACCTCTCATTGTATACCTTTTTAGTATTTTTTATAAATACCCTCGTCACTTCCTTATAAACAATTGATATATTTATGATGCTGGTTGAAATTATACTTTCTGATTAAGAAGGTCCATTGATCTTGAATGTGTATCTGAATATTTTTCTCGCATGGATTCTATGTCATCCACATGATTTAAAAGTATATCTACAAGTTTTGGATCAAATATCTTGCCCTTCTCCTCTTTGAAAAAGTCTATAACATCCTTTACCTGCCAACTTTCCTTATAGGTTCGCTTGCTTCTTAGGGCATCATACACATCAGCAACTGCAGTGATACGGGCCATTATATGAATATCATCTCCCTTTATTCCATCGGGATACCCTGTCCCATCCCAGTGCTCATGATGCTGTTTTGAAATAATCGAGGCATAATTGAGTATTTCCTTGTTTTGATTTTTTAGAATTTCATGACCAATCATGGTATGAAACTTCATGGTCTCAAATTCCTCTTTAGTGAGTTTACCCTTTTTACTTAATATGTCTTCTGATATGCCAATTTTCCCAACATCATGCATAGGGGATGTCATTTCAAGAATATCTAAATCCCTGTCACTCAACCCATATTTTTCGCCGAGTAATCTTGTAATAAGTGATACCCGCTTTACATGATTGGCAGTGCCTCTGACTTTGTTTCAATAACATCTCCTAAGGTTGTAATAAGATCCTTTTGGGTTTCAATCACTTCCTTATTGAGCTCTATTATGTTTTCATCTTTGCTTAAGTTATCCATTTTTTTGCTTAATAACTAGAATGAGAAGTAGCATTACAAGTAGCAAGACCGCCGTTGTCGTTATGAAAGCCATAATTAGGTCTCTATTTTTTTCAAAATAGGTTTGGGGTTTGTTCATGGCAATGGCTTCTTTGGGGAAGTCACTCAAATTGTATCTCTGACTGACCTCATAATCATAAATATATTCTCCAAATAAGCCTTCATCATAGTAAATTTCAGCGATTTCACGACCGCTTAAAAGTTTCTCTGCATTGTCGACAGCACGTTCTCCATAAACACTTGCATGGGCCACTTTTCCCCCAAGAGTCCCCCAACCAAGTTGAAAGTCCCAAAATACATAGACTGGTGTATTTGCCATTTGAGCCACTTGTCGTGGTTTGTCATAATAAGTGTAGGCGGTTCCATCCGGGTCAGTAAAGTAAAGTCCAAACAAAAGTATATCTGTCTGGTCTAGCCCTTCTATCATATCCAGTGCCGTGCTCTCACTAAGGTCACGAATATAGGTGATCTTAAAGTCATTCTTATACCCCTTTAATACCTGATCAAGTTCTGCTTTGACCAACTGACTGGTTGTGGTTTCATCAAGTATGATATAGAAATCATCTGCTTCTGGATTTTGCCTTATAGCTAAATCTATGGTGGCTTCATAATCCGGCTTTTCTTCTATAACATAGAATCTGTCTTTCATTTCAATAAGATGAGTGTTGTTAATCCCTGTCGCTACAACAGGAATATCTCCAAACAATGTCTCTTTATATTCGACCAGAAAATTATAGGCAATGTTGTCTGTAGCAATTACAATGTCAAAATCACCTGGAGCATATTTGGTCCTATACAGGTCAAAAAGCCTTTCTTTGATGGCATCTGTATAAGCATTCTTTGAATCCATATATTCTATGCGCATTGTAAAGGGATCTTGAATGGATTCAAAACTTTCTCTTATGGACTCTTGCAAGTCTCTTGTCCAGATGAAATCTTCTGAATAGGAATGTAAGACCAGAACGCTTTGTCCCTTTAATCCTTCATCATCAAGACCAAAGGCATAAATGCTTGTCATTCCAATTATCAAGGTCACCATAAGCAGACCTATTATTTGAATGATTTTTCTATACATGTCACCATCTCCATCGCTTCTGTTCTCATTTGCTGTCTGGCTTTTTAGAACCATTTATAAAACTAAAGGTGCTTCGGTATGGTAATTATAAAATTAACGCCTTTAGCATCTTTTCGATCATATCTTATTTCACCTTTTAGAAGGCCTGTTATCAAATTATAAACAATATTCATTCCAAGTCCCGTTCCTCCAGAATTAAGTGCAGTGGTATAGAAGGGATCATATATTTTTTCAATGTGACTTTCATCTATCCCCCTACCATTGTCCCAGTAACGAATTTCATAATACTTGGATACAGGGCTTGAAGCACACTCAATACCAATAGTTGCCCTTTCAATGTTATTATTTTCATCCTGAAATGCATGCATTAAACTGTTTTGAATAAGGTTGGCAAGGACTTGCGAAATCGCCCCTGGATAAGAGTATCCCTTTAAGTCTCCCTCAAACTTAAGTTCAGACTGGACGCCATGGTTCTTTAACTCCACACTATAGGACATGACCGTCGCTTCAACAACGGTTTTAAGATCCATAGCTTCCATAGTCATCTTTTCTTGATCTATGGCCACTTTTTTAAAGCTCTGAATAAGCTCTGAGGCCCTTTCCATATTTCTTAGGATTATTTGACTGCTCTCATCCACAATTCCAATATACTCAATAAAACTGTGCTTATTAATACTTGATGTGACAAGTTTTTCATGGATATCTTGATTCTTCTTTTCAAGGTATGAAGCTGCTGTTACAGCCACTCCAATTGGTGTATTAAGTTCGTGAGCCACACCAGACACTAAATTTCCAAGTGAGGCCATCTTCTCTTTGACCACAAGTTGCCTCTGTGTCTTCTTGAGTTCCTCAAGGGACATTTCTAAATCATGGGTGCGTTTTTGCACTTCGAGTTCAAGACTCTCATTGATTTCAACAATTTCTTGTTTCTTGCTGCGAAGTTCCAGTTCACGATTTAAAATGTCATTAATCATCTTATGAAAAGAAGATGAAAGCTGTTCAAACTCATCAAATGAGTGCTTTCGCGGCGACCTGTCATAGGCTCCTAGGCTAACTCTCTTGGTCCAATCTACAAGTCCATTTAATTCAAATAATATATCGTTATTGAGCTTCATGACTGCTGATACAGCCCTGTATCCGATCACAACCAAAATAATAAGACCACTGATTATGATAAATACGATGGGCATCATAAAATCTGACAAAGACTGGTAATATATAATACTCCACTGCGTGTCTCCCAGTAATGTATGATAGGCATACATAAATTTATTATTATAGTCAACATAGTCCCGTCTTACAGACATAAGATTTATTCGGTTAGGGTCATAGGCCCTTGTTGCAACAAAAGAACCATCTGTGTGAGCCAAGTAGGCTCCCCTTGAGTCTGTCACTGCTATACTGGAATTTTCACTAATATCAAAGACACTCAGATAGTCGGTTAAATCTTTTAAATTTATTCGAAGCACAACCACTGCATCTTCAAATTTCTTTGAAACAGTGACGACTGGTTCATTTGATCCAATCACAATAAAAACATCCGACCAAATTATTTGTCCCTCATCTTCTAACCCATAGAAATACTCATGCCCTGAATGGTCATAGCCACTGTCTGTTGACGCGTACGGCGTGCCGATTTCAGAACGTCCCATTTCATCAATAACCCATATTTTTATAAGATCCCTGTTGCTTTCGTTATAGGCGTCTAAGGCTTTCTGCATCCTTACCTTTGAGGGATTTTGCTTATAAATTGCATAGTAAACTTCATCTAAACTGCTGATATACCTTTCAAGATATGTGGCAATGGATGACTCAATTGAGTGGATAACATCTTGAGACCTTATAAAGATTTGATACCCTGAAAAAGAAACGCTTACAAGCATAAGAACTAAAGCCAGTAGAATGGTTGGAACCCAGGCTTTATAAATGTTCACCGATATCATTCTATTTTTTATGCTGTCAGTATTTCTTTGGCTTTGTTTCATAGGTATCCCTCATATTTGTCATTAAATTTTAATCAAGTATCACTAATCCTTGTCAACAAATTGACCATTTCTTATTTCATAGGTAAAATAATCTCTTTCCATGTCTCCATAGACATTAAAAACTAGCTTTTGCTGTAGGCCCTGAAACTCTTTTAGTTCCAGAATAGCTTCCTTAACCTTGTTCACTTCAAATGAGTCCACATGCTCGACCGCTTGTTTTAAAACCACTAAAGATTCATAGCCGAAAATCTGAGAAAACGTGGGATCTGCATCAAACTTATCTATCATGGTTTGTCTGAATTCCAAGTATTCTGGTCTTTCTGAAGCAATATCATAAAGCCCCACAACCCGCATACCCTCAATGGCCTTACCGCCATTTTCAAGTAGATCCCGTGTGGTTGACCAAGCACTGCTATAAAAAACAGCTTGACTGCCCTTTATTCTTAGCCGCTGAACCAAGTCTGCCGTATCCACACCAGAGGCCAATATTACAACTTGCTTGGCCTGAGACTTCACAACCTCATCCACTAAGACGTCGTAGTCATCATCATGGGAATTAAAGGGTCTATCAAGGACAAGTTTCAAGTCACTGTCTAAAGTATCATTTACAATAATGTCATGAAGGGGTTCTGTGTACGGTCGATTGGATATATCATATAGAATGGAAAACTCATGAAGGCCCTCATCTTTTAACATATCAACCAGCTTATATGCTTCTTCCGAACTGGCATTGCATATTCGAATAAAATTATCATCAATCCCTGACAAGTCATTGGTACTCATTGTAGGACTGATTATAAGCATGTCCGAATTTTCCATGAAATACTCAATCGTTGGTGTCATTGAACTTACAGAGAAACCTACAAAGAAGTCAACCTTATTGTCATTCAACTTGTCTAACATGCTCTGGGCATATGTGTTGTCATTTTTGTCATCAATGATTATTGGTACGATTTCATACCCATTTATACCGCCCTCAGCATTTATATCTTCCACAGCTTGCAAAAACCATTTCTAACCTGCACACCAAGCTGGGACCACTGCCCACTTAGACCAGCGGCAAAGCAACATAAACTTTTCTGTTGTTCATATATGCACCGTATCCAACCAGTGCCATAATAAGAATAATGACCACAAAAATAACACGTTTTTCTTTCATGCGTCTCACTCCTGACATTATTTACATCCTATATACACTTATTACCCCTATTTAAAAATAGTAATTATTGACCTTGTAAAATATCCTGTCTATAACAAACTGTATAGAAAGCCTTCTTGGTTTGAAAAATCCGTGAGAAGCCAATAAAAAAAAGCGATAAACCGGGGAAACATCCCTAGTCCATCGCTTTGATTTATCTTTTAAATGACCTATTCTATTTTAAAGCTTAACTCTGTTCTGTGTCCCATGAGTGTAAAGCCGCACTTCTCATACATAGTCTTTGCAGTGTCATTATGATCAGTGACAAGGTATGCAAACTCAATATTCTGAGATAAAGCCCTTTCAAGCAAGTGCCTAAGAACATGAGATCCAAACCCTTTTCTCTGATACATCTCCAAAATATCAAAGTCCTCAATTTTCATAATGTCCCCATTTGTAAAGGCTTCACAGTTTCCTACCGGTTCATTTTTGTCATAGCAGACATATAAGCTTAAAGGGATGTTTTCATCCATATATACTTTAAACTTTCTATTTATCCGCCTTATGGCAAAATCCATGGTCATATGCATATAATTTGCAGCCACATCAACATACTTTCCATGTTCTTCTGTGATCTGATCCTTAACCAGTTCAAGCCTTGCACCTTCACGCGATCCAATCGCTTGATAGTTTTTAGTTTCTATACCGTAATAATCAAATTTTTCCCCCTCAGCCATCATGGGCAACTGGGAAAGAAGATCCTTTGATATATCTTTATGTGTCAAAATCCTAAAATTACTTTGTCCCAAGCTTTTCTTTTGTGTCACTGCCCTTTTCACTTCTTCTACGAACACTTCATCAGATATGTCTTCAGGTATATAGTTAAAGTGATGAGAGTGCATATCCTTTAACTGATCGTCCTTAAAACGGATGGATGCTTGCTCACTTTCTGTTTCACAAAAACATTTCAAATACGCTAATTCTGTATCTATTATTTTACTTAACATAGAATCTCTCCTTACCTAGGGGCTAAACGCTCTTATTTAGAAACTGTTCTTGCCATCCACTTCTGATAATTTATCGATTAATTTATTAAGACCATCAAACAAGCTGATAATCTCTACAGGCTCAAATTCCTCAAAAATTCGCTCAATCATGTCCTTATCTTTATGGTATCTAGCGCCAAAGACCCTCTCCACTTTATTCGTTCTATGAATTCTGGAGATTCTCTTGTCTTTGTCATCTTTTATAAGTCTGACAAAGCCCGATTTTTCTAGTTTAAGAGCCAACTGCTTCACATTTTGGTGGCTTAGTCCCATCTTTCTAGCCAAATCCTTTATTCCAGGTGGTTCATCAAAAAAATTTCTCCATTGTGGCTAAGAGCATCCACTGTTTTGTTGTTAGGTTGTCTTCCTTGAAACTTCTATCTGATATAAATTGCAACATGTTTGCAGAACAAAACACTTGTCCAATAATGTCTGCTTTTTTCTTAAGTAGGGCTTCTTCTTTCAAATGGTTTCACCTCTTAGTGGTTCAATAATGTCTTTTCATCTGTCTGACATTTGTTTGACATTTTATTGTATGCCTTCATAAGTCGTCTCTTTAATAGACTCGCTAAATTATATATGACGCTTACTGATTTTTGATTCTAAACTTTTTTGCAAGTGGTTTTTTAAGATTTTTTTTGTCATAGGGAACAAGCCACTCTTTTTTTTAGGACGTTCTACCGTCATACTGTGTTTGCTCTGATTGGGATCATAGCAGTGTCCCAGCCCAGGCGCTTGACTTGATGCAACCTCGTTTAGTCTCTTATTATTCATACACCCTCCCGTGGTTTTACTGAAGTGAATCCCTTATAAACACCAAGGATTTTTGAAGAAATCCTTCTAAAGCCTCTGGTATATCGTGGCCAGCATCATTATTGATGTAATACTGATACGCCATTCCTGCTTTTGGAACACACGAATCATATCCTCTTCTGCGTGAACGGGTATTTCATTCTCACCCTCAATAAAAACACCTCTCAAATTTCTATTTTTAGCAGATATTACAGTCTCCATCGAAAATGATTCTGGCTTCATTACTGGACATATGCTTATAAAACCTTTTACTGGAATAGTCTCTGATAAAGCCATATCGATTGCTGTAATTGCGCCACCAGAAAACCACCAATGATTACGCTATCCCTCTTTATAGGATGTGAGTGGCCGATCTCTTCAAATGCCTTTCTAATATCCCTTCGCGCCTTGTCAGGATCATTCAGCCAACCATAGTTGAAACTGTATAGGAACTGTGAAGACTGTATGTATAAATTTAAGAACTTCTTTCTTACGTCTTGATAGGGCTTCCAAAAATTTCGGAACGTGTTTATGTTGCTTCCTGATCCGTCACCGTGCAAGATTATCAGCAAGGGATACGCCCTCTTATTTGAATAATTTTCTGGATAGTCAATAAAATATCTCATCACCGTATGTTGATTGGTCTCATCTATTATTTTATTATTTGTTTTCTTAAGACTTTCAAACCCTTCAAGGTCTTTTAAAGGTGTGAACCTCTCCCAATCTAACGGACAGGAATATCCGCACTCCACCAATGCCTTAAGCGTCTCATAGCATTTATCATAAGCACCACAATTAGAAAAATCTTTCGCCCTATTTAATTGTCTATTAAAAAAATCTTCATCTAAATTTCTATTATTCATAGTTTTACTCCTTCATAAAGGTATCATATTACCTTTTTTATTAAAAGTAAAGCTTCTATTATCTCAATCAGTATATACTTCAACGACATCACAAAGTTTTCACCATGGTTCTAATCGATCCAGACCTTAAAAAGGCACTAGGAAGAATTTCCACTCATCCCAGTGCCATAATATATATTTATCAGCCATATCCCATACCAACAAGTCTACGGCTCGACAGTGGTGCATGCTATACAAACTGGTTCATATAAAGCTGATAATAAGCGCCTTTTTTTTCGCATAAGGTCTCTATGGCTCCCCATCTCTTTGATCTTGCCATCTGCAATCAGAATGATTCTGTCTACAAATTTTACGGTTGAAAGCCTGTGGGCAATAATAAAGCTGGTTCGGTGAGCCAGTACATTTTCAATGGCCTTTTGAATACGCTTTTCCGTATTTACGTCTATTGAAGATGTGGCCTCATCAAGAACAAATATTTTTGGATCAGCAAGAATGGCTCGTGCAATGGAAATGAGCTGTTTCTCCCCTGAGGAAAGTTTGGCACCGCCTTCTCCAACCTTTGTTTCAAAGCCCTCTTCTAACTTGAGTATAAAGTCCTCTGACTGAGCCAAGCGTGCCGCTGCTTCCACTTCTTCATCTGTGGCATCTAGCCTGCCATAGCGAATATTCTCCCGGATGGTTCCACTAAATAATTGCGGTGTCTGAAGCACATAGCCTAGGTTAGACTGGACAAATTCTTTTTCGATGTCGCTGTAGTCCACACCGTCGAGTTTCATACGTCCACCAGTTGGGCCGTAAAACTTACAAATTAAATTGACGATTGTGCTTTTACCTGATCCTGTTTCTCCGACTAGGGCTATTTTTTCACCCGCCCCCACCTTGAGATTAAAGTCCGTCAGCACAGTTTCTCTGGCATCGTATGAAAAATCAACATTTTCAAAGTCGATTTCGCCCTTAATATCAAAATGAGCCACAGGGTCTTCCACATGCATGGACCTCTCCTGTGCCAAGTGGTTAAGCACCCTTTCAGCCGCAGCTTTTGCTGCCTGAATTTCCGAAATAACACGGGCCACCTGGGTAATGGGGTCAAATATCATACTGGAGTAGTTAATGAAAAGAATCAGTGTTCCTAGAGAAATCAAGTGATTGTCTAGGTAGAATCCACCAGCAACAACCACAAGAGCCACACTGAGGGATCCGATGTTAAGGGCAACTGGTGTATAAATGCTAGAAAGCACAGCACTTTTAATGGACTTGTCCTTCATATTTTCAGTGACTTCTTTAAACTCACCCGTGTTCTTAGTTTCCGTAACAAGGGTCTTTGATGTGATTGCCCCAGTGATGCCTTCATTAATGAGTCTAATAATTTCTGAATTGAGCTTTCTCACATCTTTTTGCATAAAGAAAATTCTCTTTTGAAAAAAATAACTCACTAGAACCAAAATAGGCACGACAATAGATACTATAGCCGCAAGCTGCCAGTTGATGACAAACATGACGCCTAAAATAATCCCCATAAATGTTATTGACCATACCAGATCCACAAGCCCCCATGAAATAATGTCTGAAAGCTTGCCAATATCTGATGTGATCTTTGAAAGAACTTTGCCAACCCCCTCTTCATCAAAGTAGGAAAAGTTGTAGTCCTGCATCCTATCAAAAGATTCTTTTCTCAGCCTGTAAGCAATGCCTGACTCAAGCTTACCGGCAAGGATTATAAATATGACAATCAAAGTCCCAAAGACAAGTATAATACCCGCATATAGGGTCGCAAACGGTACGAGCCCCTCTGTTGTCATAGGGGTTATAAACCTGTCAATCGCAATTTTTGTTGCATAGGGGATGGCTGCATCCAGTACCGCTATAAGCATGAGTAGGGCTGACAGCAAAACGAAGCGACCCGTAAATGGCTTAAAGAGGTACATGATTAATTTCTTATGTTGTTTAAGCATGTTTTTCCTCCCTGTAGTCTGCTTCCTGAACGTCACAAACTTCCTTATAAAAATCATTTCTGACCTTGAGTTCTTCATGAGTTCCGTGGTCTGTAATAAGCCCATCTTCAAGAACATAAATCACATCAGCATCCATCACAGATGTGATTCTATGTGATATTAGGACGATTCCCAGCGTGTCCTTTAGTGTTTTCAAAGCTTCTATAATCTTAATTTCTGTATCCGTATCCACAGCGCTTAGAGAATCATCAAAATAATAAGCTTGGAATCTTCAATGATTTTTCTAGCAATGGCCACCCTTTGCTTTTGTCCACCAGATAAAGAAACACCTTTTCACCCACTAGGTTTCGTAACCCTCTTCAAATCCCATAATGCTGTCATGGATCGATGAAACCTTGGCTGCCTTTTCCACGTCCTCTCGCCCTAGATGGTCACTGGAAATCTTAATGTTTTCTTCAAGAGACTTGGCAAAAGAAAGGTGTTTTGCATAACCAAGGATACTTGTTTACGCAGATGCTTTTTATCAATGTCCTTAAGGAATTTTCCGTCTATGGTCACCGCCCCCTCTTCAGGTGTCAGCATACCGATTAGGACATTTGCTAAAGTCGTTTTACCTGATCCAGTCGGTCCAACTATACCCACGATCTGTCCTGGTTTGACAGATAGGTCAACACCTCTTAAGACCTTGGTGTCACCGTATGAAAAATGGACATCTTTTAGGGCCATTTCTCCCTTTAAATCTGGTCTTATACCTGTGACATCTTCTTGTTTTTCCATTAGAATTTCATGGATTCTTCCACCTGCAATTTTAGATTTTCCAAAATCCGTAAGGAGTCGCCCCATCATTCTTACAGGCCAAATAATCATATTTCCGTAACTTACAAAGGCAACGAATGTCCCTACAGTGATTTGCCCGTCCACAACAAAATACGTACCCGCTACAACGGTAATCATGACCTGTAAGAAGCACAAGAAATCACTAATGCCCCAGTAGAATCCCATGTTTCGAATGAGCTTAAAGAGTTCATCCGTGAATTTTCTATTTTTTTGATCAAACTTGTCTTTTTTCAAAGGCTTTTCGATTAAAGGCCCTAACGACCTTAACCCCTGAAAGATTTTCCTGGGCCACGGTTGTAAACTCAGATTCCGCCTCTTCCACCTTCACAAATCCCTTTTTAACAATCAAGAAAAAGAAATAGGAGTAGGCAATGATTATAGGGATAAGAGATAGGGCAAAAGCCGTTAATTTAACACTAAGACTTAGCATAAAAACAGTGACAACCACAAGAAGGAATATAGCGCGAACCACCTCAATAATTTGGTTGGCAAGAAACTTTCGAATGGTTTCCACATCTGAGGTTGCCCTTTGAATGAGGTCTCCTGTTTCCGTGTTTACATGGAACTTATAATCCAAAGCTTGAATATGTCCAAAGAGTTCATCTTTTAGCCGTTTGGCGACTTTTTCTGCACCTATAGCCGCAAGTTTTCCCTTAAAGTAAAGGGTGAGCCCCCGGGCAATCGAAAAAAAGACAATAACTCCCGCTGCGACAAATAGATTGGTCATCAGTGCATCACTGCTGAAAAGCAGGTCTCCAATTCTTGCAAGGATAGGATCTTCCACGGGCACTTTTTCTATATTCACATCAATAATAAGCTTTATAATAATTGGGCTTAACAGCTGAAAGACAGCCGCAAAGAAAATACTGACACCGGCACCAATAAAGTATTTATAGGCGCCCTTAAATATTTTTCTGTCTAATCCGAACATGATTTCTCCTAGTTTTTCTTTAAATCATAAACCATGACGACTTCGCCGCGGTCCATGTTTCCTGTCTCTACAAATCCGACAGATTTATAGAGTCCACTTCCTGTCTCATTGCCAGGAACATAAGACAAATAAATCTTGTCAGCCTTTCCGTGTGGGTAGGTCTTTATCATTTCAATGGCCTTCAAAAGAGAAGCCTTGCCATAGCCTTTTCCCTGCTGACTTTCATCAATCATGAAACGCCAAATCTCATAAATATCTTCATCAATGTCTTCATCTTGGTCAGCTCTTATAAATGACATCATCATAAAACCAACCATGGTCTCATCATTGTAAATTGCATAAGGCATAGGGATACATGTCTTCTGTGTCATGGCCACATAGGCCTGGGCAATGCTGATAACATTTTCTGCAACAAATTTTTTCCCCGCTTCTCCCGGACTGAGTTCTATACAGGTTCTAAAATTTTCATTTGTTATGGGTCTAAATTCGATCATAGGGCCTCCTGTTTATGCTTTTTAGCATGTTTCTCACTTTATTAATAACCGAAATTTTAGATGTCGGCTAAACCTTATGAGTCACATCTTATCTTGATTTACATGCCTGATTATGGGCCAGACGCATGATAAATGGCGGAAATAAGCGCAGACCCCACTGCATATAATATGCCAGATTCTTTGAGTTAAATCTGAGTATTTGTATCGTTAAAAATATTTTTAACATTAGTTTTGTTTTAATTCAATTGAATGTTTATGATTTCCATGTTTATTTTACATTAATTGTTATGAGTGCACGCAGAAATCCTTTTATTTATATATATAAAAACACGCTTAGTAATTTTGACTAAGCGTGTTTTTATGTCATTTTCCTATATGTCTACACCCAAAATTCTTCTTAAACCGCAACTCATTATGAGCTTTTAGAACTTAAAACACGGACAACATCATAGCCTTCATCACTTGTTTCTTCAAAACCCGTTATATTGGCAGGGTTGACGCCATTATAGTTCACCAAGGCCGCCTTCATTTCATCCAGGTGGACAAGATTTGATTTCTTATTGAGGGCGATCACATCTTTTGGAATGTCATCTGTCTGATGAATGATTTGAATATTAGATTTTTCACTATAGCTATCAAAAGCTTCATCATAGGTGGCCCCCGCATCAACCTCTCCGCTATTTACAGCTTCAATAACCTTGTCATGGCTACCGAGAAATTTCATTTCAGAGATGGTGTCATAAATGTTTTTTCTTCGAGCAGGGCTTTGGCGTATAAATACCCCGAGGCACTCTTCTCATCCACAAAGGCAAATTTTGATCCTCTTAATGCATGTAAACCACTGATGGCCTTGCTTATTATAAGCCCCTTGTACTTAGCTGTACCATTGACTTGTGGCGATACAAGCGGTTCAATACTACACTTTTCCTTTGCTGAGACATAGCCAGTGGCGAAAGCCAAGCGCAGTCAATTTTACCTGTGTTTAGCAAGTCATAAATAGCCTCGTATGATTCTGGAATAATAATGCGAACACGTTTATCTACAGAGGCAAACACCTCTTTCAAGATGGGCGTATAAAGTTCACTAATCCGGTCAGGCGATGTGAATGGATTAATGCCTACATAAATATCATTCCCGTCCTTTATAGATTGAGCCTGCTTATGCAAAGACAAACTGATGTCATACAGGGCCAAATTACTCTTGTTGATCTCCTTATTTTTCACCTGCATCATTTGTGTGGACTTCATTGTAGCCGTCGTGTTCTCATGGGTTTTTATAATCGAATCTGATATGGCCTCAACAGCCATACTTATTTCTGAGGAAATCCTCTTTTGTGTTTTGGACTGGATTGCCAAATGACCAATTATACCTTGAATGCTTTCTGAAGCGTTCTGCATTTTCATAAATGAATCATTGGCTTGGTCCACTTGTTCATCCACTTGCTCGAACTGTACTGAAGCTTCATGGAGACAATCTGTTAACTCATTTAGCTTTTTGCTAAACTGAGCAATAATACTTTCAATGTCCCCTATGGCCTTGTCCGTCTGATCAGAAAGCTTTTTTATTTCCCCTGCAACCACGGCAAATCCACGACCAGCATCCCCAGCTCTGGCTGCTTCAATGGATGCATTCAAGGCTAATAGATTGGTTTGACTTGAAATGTCACGGATATATTCCAGTATATTTCGTATTTCCATGCTAGACTCACCAAGGTCCTGATTTCTTTTATTGGCTGTCTTATTATTATCTTGAGCCTGCATCATAAATTCAGAGATTGAAGCCACGGATTCACGATTGCTTTCAAAGTGTTCCTGCCACATTTCAGACTCCGAATTCAACTTTTCAGCATATGTGTTTAACTGGTCACTGAGTTCTGCCATTTCATCAACAGCTGCATTGGTCTGCTCAGTACTGGCCACATTGTCCTCCCCATTTTTGAGGACCTCTTTAAGCTTACTGGACATGTCTTTAAAAATATCATCATTTTCCTTAGACAGCCATTTGACCTGACCCAGTTTTAATTCAAGTTTGTTTTGTATGTCGAGTATCCAGTTTAAGTCTGACGTGTCTTTTATTCCAGCATATTCTTGTTTAGATGTCTTATCTTGTTTAGATGTCTTATCTTGTTTAGATGTCTTATCTTGTTTGCCTAAAACAAGGTTTCCTATGCCCCACGTAACAAGAATGCCTGTAATAAGCCCTAGTAAAAAATTAATTGTATTCTCCCCCTTTTCAGTGCTTATGTTTATGTGACCCTTGGCAAATAACGGATTATACTGCTTTAATATATTGCAATATTAATGCCATGTTTTTTATCATATTTTAGGGGCTTTCCGATATATTGTCGCAAGATTCTGAATCATTTTTGACTTCACTTGATATTAATTACCAGATATGTGCTTATATCGACGCCCTTTTCTTATCTTGATTCACTCACTATTTTTTTCTGATTTTAATTCGATCTGCTCTACTTCCATAAAAAATCAATCAATATATATGAATAATGACAAGAAAAAAATAAGGACAATCTAGGAAAAATAAGCTAGAATAAGCCTAAGTTAAAATCACGCGTCAAGGCAACAAGGTGTGGTTTGGCTATTCTATGTATAAGGGTGGAATTTAGTGATGAAAATGAAGGATCTCAAGCGTTTATACAAGTATAACCACGAGAAAAAAGACCTTTGTTATTGATGTACAACTTGAAGATTACCGAGATGCCTACAGCGAATGGGATTTCTCACCGTTTAATAACCGCGATTTAGATGATGACCTTACAGAATATCTACTGGAATGTTCCTATGAAATTCCGGCAAAAATGCCCCTTGTCATCAATTTTCATATACTCAATCAGGAAAAGAATGATTCAAGAGAAAAGAAGAGCATATCTGGAATGTATAACTATTTTGAATATGAAATGCGCAAACTTAAAAACCACAGAATGCGTATGATTCGTGACACTATTGCATTTTTTATGGTAGGCAGTGTCCTGCTTGTCATTGGAGCACTCCTTGACTCTTACCTGCCACATACACTACTGACCCGTGTCCTAACAGAGGGCTTTTCCATAGGGGGATGGGTCATGATTTGGGAAATGTTCTCGGCCTGGTTTTTTGATATAAAGAAAATTTCCTATAAAATTAAACATTTTATGAAGCTAAAAGAGTCGACGATTGAGTATACCTATCCTTAGGTATTCAAACCCCTTATTAGGCTTGTTAAAAGAACACAGCGCTCGGTTGAGTTGACTATAAAACTATAAGACTGCAAAATACAACTGTAATACAAAAGCATAAACTGAAACTATAAGCCAAGACTATGCACTGAAGCAATAAACCGAAATCATTCTAAACTAGGAATCCTCTTCGTTTAGCTTGTAATTTTGAGTTTAAATTATCTATAAAAATTTATTGATGACACGAGAAAATCCGTTTAAATAGGCCATTTTATACGCCTCTTTAAACGGATTTTTATGTTCTATGCCCGATTGCGGTACTTATCGTCAATAACCACATAACGTTCGTGGTTTATTTTATCCCACTGGGTTTTCTTATACTTTATACCTTTCAAAATCTCATTGATCCAGTCGGGATCATACTCCCTAAAGCCCTGAGACTTTGCCCACTCCACTGTTTCATTATGGTCTTTATGATTCTTGTCATAATAGGCTACAAGAAAACTTTCAAACCCATATAGACCACCTACATCTTCTGGTGGCGCCGTTTCAGCCCCATCTAAGAGTGTTGGATACCCAAAGTAATAGTCATCAACAATGTCTTCAAGTTCTATTTTAAATGACCAACCATCACCAAAATCATACATGTAGGTCAGCTCTTTATAGCTTTCTAAATAGGTATCAATTTTTAGCCCTGTGGGCTTTCTGACTTCTAGTTTTAGCCTGTTTTGATAATGCTCTTCTAACTCCAGCATATTCTTAGGTATTGTTTTCAGGCGTTCTTCATAGTAGGCTTTGTTTTTCTTGTAGTGTTGGTGTTGCAGGTAGGCTTCGTCATCTTCTGTAACCACTCTCTTTTCTTCTTTCAAGTCAAACTCATATAAGTGACAACCATTACAAGGATAGCCACTCTTAAAATTCGTCACATTCTGGATGACATCATGTAGTCTTCTATAGGTTGCACCTGCGGGTAATATGACCTTTCTCCAAATAAGGGGACTTGAGTTCTCGAGTTTTATGTTTATTATATAGGCTTTCATTTTATGTGGTCCTTCCATTTTTTAATTTTTTCACAGTTCGACCTAAATGATATATAGTGTGTTACTCAAGCTATGTTCACTTCAGACATTTTGTAAAGTTTAGCTTAATTATATATTTCCCCAAACACCATATCATATGTAGATGTTCACAAATCATAAGATCTATAAATGGTCTATCTGTGATTCATACATAGTATTATGCAAGTCTATTATATCAGACGTTTGCAAAATTACAGATCTAGGGCCTTATCAGACCTTATATAGAATTTTTGATTCTTGAATATCTATATAAGGATTGAAGCGATAGGGTTTACTACGATAAAGTTTGATGTGAACTCTTAAATGATATTCTGCAAGTGACTCATATAACATTAATCAACTTAGCCGATTCCCGATACACCGATATAGGCATTTTCTCTTTTAACCTATATGTTATACTAATTGGCTTGCTTCCCTCATGAGAAACATATTCAGCCAGTCCCAAACACCTATATCCCATAGTTTGCCTGTTTTCATCAACCTTATGCTCCCGGACAAAAAGAAGGACCTTGCTTCCATTTTCTTTTTGATAAATATACCTTTGTCCAGTTGGACTCTCAGTCGATGTTCTGCTTTGTGATTGCCAGTGAAAAAGTCGTTCGCTGATCGCATAGTCCTTGTACATTTGTCGATTTTTGATAGTCCTTTTCATTTTTATTTAAAGTGATGAAAAACACATCGCATCCATAATGTTTTACATACTTAACCCCTTCTCTGAAAGAGATCATTTTATTTTCACTGTGAACACCCATTGCAGATAGGACCTGGTCCACCGTATAAATACTATGTAATTCAAGCGGAACATTTTTATGAATCTCCAGCGATTGAGGCAAGTGGTCAAGTTGGTCTTTGTTGTATAAAAGGACTTCTTTCAATTCCCTGCAAATGTCTTTATTTTGCATTACAAAATCATTCATAAGTCCAGCGATAGAGCTTCCTGCAGCTCTATTGAAAAGGGTATAATATGTCATTGATAACATGGTACTTTGCCTCTGGTTTAAAGCAATTCTAGGATGATCAATAAAGTCCAACAGAAAGTCAATCCACTCCACACTTGTAACATCACAGAATTTATATAGCTTTTTATGGATATTTTTAATGTCATGTACACATGGGTTTTCATCCAACTTATTAGGCGTTTTCAGACCTGTTAGTGTTGAAAACTTGTACACTTGTTTTGGCTTTAAATGATAGTGATTTAGGAAATTTCTGAGAGTAAAGGGCAAAACACTCTCATACTCAAAATTATTGACATACCTTAGCAAGGTGGCTGTATTGACATAAGTGGCCTTCAAATTTTTATAAATTCTCTCCCGAGCCACCCTTTCCAGTTGTATAAAGCATGACTTAGGAAGTGAAGGAAAATCAGACTCAATTTCCCGCCTTATTGAATGCGGTGTCTTACCCACAAGGCTCTGAAAACGCATTTGCATATCGTACTGCTTATGGGCATGTCCAATAAAGTCAAGGACCGTTAAAACTTCCTTGTCTTCATGAATCCGCAGCCCTCTACCAAGCTGTTGAATGAAAACTGTTGGTGACTCTGTTGGTCGCAGGAATAGTATTGTATTAACTTCTGGCAAATCGACCCCTTCATTGTACAAGTCGACAACAAATATAAAGTTCAGTTGGCCTTTTCTAAGTTTTTGAGCCACTTCCCGTCTTTCTTCTCTGTGACTTTTTGAATTCAGATGGGCGGAGGGAATATTCACCGCGTTAAACACCCTGCTCATATACTGGGCATGTTCTTGGCTACAACAAAATCCCAACCCTCTTATAACCTCTTTGTCTGGACAATATTTATTAAGAGCGTTTAGTACAACTTGATCTCGAGCTTGATTGCCTATATACAAGTTTGAAAGCTCACCCACATCGTATCGGCCAGATGTCCACCTCAAGCCTCTGAGGTCCGTTTCTTCTGATACTCCAAAATAATGAAAGGGACTCAGCATTTTCCTGTCTATGGCTTCGGCCAGCCGAATTTCATCCACAATTCGATGATTAAAGAATTCTAAAATGCTCTCCCCATCTAATCTTTCAGGTGTGGCGGTTAAGCCTAAAAGTATTTTGGGATCAAAATGTTCAAGCAAACGTCGGTATGTCTTTGCAGTGGAGTGATGGGTTTCATCTAGAACAATGTAATCAAAGTGCTGAGCTTTAAAGGCTTCATATTTTCCACCTGCATTAAGGGTCTGAACAGATGCAAAAATATGATCGTCCTGACTGGGAATCTCGCCGCCCACCCATAGGTCGGCAAAATTCCCATCGCGCAGTATGCCTCTAAATGTTTTTAAACTCTGCTCTAAAATTTCTTTTCTATGAGCCAGAAATAGCAGTTTAGCATTTCTATGTTCTTTATAAAACCGCTTAAAGTCAAAAGCTGAAATAACTGTCTTCCCTGTCCCAGTTGCCGCCACAACAAGATTCCTAAAGGATTTGTGTACAGATCGTTCAATTTCAAGCTTGTCCAGTATTTCTTGTTGGTATCCAAAGGGTTGTATATCAAAAAAGAATTCTCCGCTAGGGTCGCTAATTTCACGCTTTAGTGAATTTTTAAGCCGGTTTAAACTTTCCGCCTGATTGGGATCAAAACTTTGGAACTCAGACATATTCCAGTAAGACTCAAACGTGGCCTTGTATTTCTCAACAATTTGAGCTGAAGTATACTCAGATATTTTCATATTCCACTCTGTGCCCTCTGTTAAGGCCGCTTTTGACATATTGGATGACCCAATATAAGCCGTGCTAAAACCAGACTGTCGATGAAAATAATAAGCTTGGCATGAAGTCGGGTGCGATTGGTGTCATAAGAAATACGTACTTCCGTATTTGGCAGTTCTGATAAAAGCTTGATGGCCGAATAATCAGAAGCCCCCATATAAGAAGTGGTAATGACCCTAAGGGGTTTGGTTTTCGTATGTTCAATAAGTTCATCCATTATAAGACGTAAACCACTGTGCTTTATAAAGGATACAAGCAAATCCACACGATCAGACGTACGAATTTCCCTTTTTAGTTCACTGTAGACCATTGGGTCCTCTTTTGAACCAGTAAATAAATTGCTCTGAGCCACTGAAGACGCTGGTATCAACTTAAGAAATTGATCTTTTTTTATAGATTTCTCAGTCACCCCTCTGAGAAGGTCCTCTTCTTTGATTTCATAAGAAGAAAAAGCCTCGTCATCCACAAGTGCCTTTAAATGATCTATCAATTTATTTCCAATTTCAATTTGCTTAGAAAGCCCTTCATCGCTTGATGAGTAATATCCAAGCCCTTTTTCAATGATATTTTTCAAGTAACTGGCTATAATATGACTGCTCTCTACAGCTTCCATTGGTTTTTTTATGAGCACATTGAGTCTCATCCAATTTGTCTATTTTTATTTTTTAACTCCGTATTAATGATCGACTCATATAAGTTGATATTTGACATATAGCCAGCTCCTTATTTGTGGTTTATTGGGATCATTATATCATTAATCCACCCCACTTCCCCCTCAATCCCCCTATGCATATCCTTCACCTTGGTATATATTTATACATGACGGGCAATTTCCATTTGTCCTTTTTAGTCAGGCCCTTGTAAAATGACATTGTCCACTTTACAGAATAAAAATGCGCCTGAACGGTATTGTTATAATCACACCTTTTTAGAAACTGGTGATTATTCGAAAGGTGATTCCATGATAAAACGTGTTCTTATTGGCATGTCCATCGTCCTGGTCCTCCTGTTTGCGAACAGCATGATCCAGCTCGAATACGACATGACTCTCATAGACTATCTGTCTCCAAGTGCCGGTCTTTCAGATGAAGACATGGCCTACCTTAAAAAAAAGAGACACCCTTATTTACGGTGCAGACCATAAATCCCCACCCCTGCGCTATGTCAACGAAGGCTCCCAGCAATACGAAGGTCTTGTTATTGACTATTTACGGTCTCTATCCATTGAGCTCGGGGTGCCTATAGAATTCAAACCTCTGGTTTGGAATGATGCCTTGGCCCAACTCGAATCGGGTCAAACAGATATTTGCGATATGTATAAGTCAGAGGAACGGGCCAAAAAATTTCTATTTTCCGACCCCATATACTATCAGCGTGGTGCTATACTCGTAAGAAAAAATGACACCCGCATCCAGTCTGTTGATGACCTTGAAGGAAAAACCATAGCTGGAAATAGAGGCGATTTTGTATTTGAATATCTTGAAAACGAATTTGAAAATGTCACAAGTATTGAAACAGCAGACCTTCAAAATGCCATCGAACTTTTTGCTGACAACCAAGTCGATGCCGTCCTTGGGGACGAGTCGGTCATGAACTATTTTATTACCAAGTCCCAACTCAACAATGAGTACATTATTTTAAGCGATTACCTCTATGAGCGTGAGGCTGTTCTCGCTGTGCATAAAGACAATCCGAGACTTATTAAGATTCTTAACAAGGCCATTGCTGGTCTGAAAAAGAAAAGAACCATGGAGATGATCTATCAAAAATGGTTTGGAATCTCGCCACTTATAACAAAAAGCAGTGCATCAAGTAAAACCATGCTCATTGCCAAATACATCCTGCTTCTCATTGGGGTTTTTGCTGCAGCCCTGTCCGCTTGGAACCTACAACTCAAAAAAGAAGTCAAGCGTCAGACCAATGCCCTGCGCATGTCAAAAAACGAACTGGAAACTGTCTTCAATGGACTGACCCACCTTCTCGTGGTTATTGATGAAGACTGCTACCTCAAGGATGCCAATAGAAGCTTTTGTGAGAAATACAACGTATCCAGCAAAGATGTTAAAGGCACCCACTGCAAAGACGTCAATGGTATCATTGGATCCGATTGTTCATCTTGCTTAATTCGAGAAACCTTTAACACAAACCGCTCTGTCATGCGAGAAATAAAACACGAAAAGCGAATTTATAAAATCCAGACCTATATTCTTGATCAGCTCCCCCAGACCCGCGCCCGCATCCTTGTGGTTATGGAAGACATAACCGACCTCAAGCTAGGCGAGCAAAGCCTGGTTCAATCAACGAAAATGGCGGCTATTGGTCAGTTGGTTGCCGGGATTGCCCATGAAATCCGAACACCGCTTGGAATCATCCGTAACAACTGCTATTTTATGAAGCGGAGCAAGTCTCAAGAAGACAAAGACGAGTCCATGACAGTTATAGAAATGTCTGTTGAACGGGCCAACCGTATTATTGACAATCTTCTTAACTTTTCTAGGCTGACTGACAATAAGGTCCAGGAAACCAACATTTATCAGCTGATCACCAATCTTTATGACCTGAGCCGTAAGTCTATGGAGACCAGTCACATAGATTTTAGACTGGCCTGTGATCAAGCAATGACCAGAAATATAAATTCTGAATCCCTTAAACACGTCCTCATTAATCTTATCAACAACGCCATTGATGCCATGCCATCAGGCGGCAAAATAGAGATTGATGTTATGGACAGTGCATCAGACATGGTTATACTGGTTTCAGACACAGGCTGTGGCATAGACTCTGATGCCCTTGAAAGTATTTTCAATCCCTTTTTTACAACCAAGGAACCGGGGTCAGGCACAGGTCTTGGACTCTATATTGTATACAATCAAATTCAGAAAATGAATGGAAGCATACGGGTGGATAGCAACTTGAACGAAGGCACAACCTTCACTCTGGTCATTCCACAACACAAGGACACAACCAGGAGGTAAGACATGAAAGCTGAAGATTATGATATTCTCATCGTCGATGATGAAGTGGAATACACAAAGGTCCTCAAAAAAATTCTCAGCCTTGAAGGCTTTAACATCCAAACCGTGTCAAGTGGCGATGAAGCCCTTTTTAAACTCAGGCTAAAGCCCTATGATCTTGTTCTGACAGACCTTATGATGGATGGAATGAATGGAATGGAGCTCCTTGAACACGTTAAGGCTTCAACACCGGAGACCTTTGTTATACTCATGACAGCCTATGCCACCATAGACAATGCCGTTGAAGCTATGAAAAAAGGGGCCGACTCATACTTTGTTAAAGGAAACGACCCCGACGAGCTGGTGACTGAAATTTTAGGTCTTTACGAATCAAAGCGCCGACGGTCTGCTCATGGAGAAAATACAGGTGACCGCCCTCTGATTCCCACATCCAAAAACAAGGCCTATACCAAGTGTCTTGAAATGGCGAAAAAAGCGGCTCGTAGTCATGTCAATATTCTCCTCCTTGGGGAATCTGGTGTTGGCAAAGAAGTTTTTGCAAAATATATTCATCACGAAAGCCGACGAAACGATAAAGCTTTTATCCCTGTTAACTGCCACGCCCTACAGGAAAACGTCCTGGAGTCTGAACTCTTTGGACATTGTAAAGGCGCTTTCACCGGCGCCACGTCAGACCGAATTGGGCGATTTGAAGCGGCACATGAGGGTACACTTTTTTTAGATGAAATTGCTGACACCCCCCTATCCACTCAAGTCAAACTACTCCGTGTTCTTGATTCTAAGATGATTGAGCGCATGGGATCAAACGAGAGCATTAACGTGGACTTTCGCCTGATCACAGCCACAAATAAAAATCTACAAGATTTGATTGATAGTGGTCAGTTCCGAGAGGACTTCTTCTACCGGATCAGCTCTGTGACCCTAGAGATTCCACCCCTGCGTGAGCGCCCCGAGGATATTGAAGACTTGGTTGTTCACTTTGTAAAAAAATCATCAGAAGACCTGGGGATGGACGTTCCAAAGGTAGCACCACAAGTTATTGATACATTAAAAGCCTACAGCTTTCCTGGAAACATACGTGAACTGAAAAATATCATTGAGCGTCTTGTCGTCTTTCATGAAGGGGATACCATCACACCTGATGACCTGCCAGAACGTATTGAAAAAGCTGGTCCTATGCCGCAAACTTTAAAGGAAATCCGGCAGATGACAGAGATAGACCATATTAAGAAGGTTCTCGAAGAAAACGATTACAAGATGGAAGTTTCAGCCAACATACTGGGCATTACCCGTCGTCAGTTAACCAACAAGGTCAAAGAATATGATCTGAAGAAAAAGTAAACACTTTAAAAACAAATATTCATTAGAGAATTTCAAAATTCATGAGGAAATGGGTTTCTATTCAGAGGAAATCCATTTCCTCTTTTTTGAGACCGGCGAAAGTGTTTTAAAGGGTTAACTTAATTTTTTTACCTCTCAAAGCTTTGCAACAAGTGCTTGTTGTTTATTTATTTTTAAAAATCTGAAAACTGGCATCAGCTTTGCAATTATATATGTACAAGTAAGGAACTTGAAAGTGTCTTAACGGCATGTATATATTGGGAGGGGTAATTATGAACAAAAAAAAGAAAGACACGGTTTTAATCGGGGCAGCACTTTTTGCCATGTTCTTCGGAGCAGGCAATCTGATTTTTCCACCGGCAATCGGTATGATGGCTGGAGACAAGTGGCTCATTAGCTTAGTGGGCTTTATATTAACAGGCATTGGACTGCCAGTACTCGGGGTTATTGCAGTTTCTAAGGCCGGCGGTACAATCAGCGATCTCTGTGACCGGGTGGGACCTGTTTTTTCTGTCATTATGGGGTCTATTGTTATATTAGCCATCGGTCCTCTACTGGCTATTCCACGTACAGGTGCGACTGTTTATGAAATTGGTATTGAACCACTTTTCGGTGCCATCAATCCAATGATTGTCTCTATTATTTATTTCTCAATCACTTTATTCTTTGTTATTAAACCATCTGGCATTATAGATAAGATCGGCAAAATACTGACACCAGTTCTTTTGATTGTTACTGTAACAATCATTGCTAAAGGCATTATTTCGCCAATTGGCTCTCCTGTTGGCACACCTGTTTCCCTGCCTTTTTCAAAGGGATTCACTGATGGTTACCAAACAATGGACGCTCTTGCCTCAATTGTCATGGCGGGCATGGTTTTAATCTCTCTTATTGAAAAAGGCTATACGGATAAAAAAAGAGCAAATTAGCATGACCATCAAAGCAGGTCTTATTGCAGGACTAGGGCTTCTTTCCATTTACGGCGGTCTTCTATACCTAGGGGCCACTGCAAGCGGTGTCTTCCCAGCAGATATTCCAAAAGCTGAACTAATTGTTAGCATTACAAATAGCGTTCTTGGAAACCTTGGACAAGTCAGCATGTGTATTGTTGTTTCTGCGGCCTGTTTAACGACGTCTATTGGCTTAACAGCTATTGTTGGAAACTATTTTTACAAAGCTTACAAATGGTCGCCTCAGCTACAAGGCCATCGTAATTTCGACAGTTGTTTTTAGTGCTGTTATGTCTGTCATAGGGGTTGAGCAAATTGTTAAATTGGCTGTGCCACTCCTTGTGCTTGTTTATCCTGTGGCTATTGTCCTCATCCTACTCGGCCTGGCTGATAGCTTTATTAAGAATAAAAATGTCTACAAGGGCGCCGTTGCAGGAGCTCTCTGTGTCAGCATCTTCGATGCCCTAGCTTCTATGAACATTCAAATTGACTTTGTCCAGATGAGTCTAGCAAAACTTCCATTTGCAACAGCAGGCTTTGGATGGCTCTTACCAGCAATCTTATTCGCCCTTGCGGCCAACTTCCTCCCTCACAAGTCTGGGGATCGCGAAGTGCTTCAAACAGCTACAAATTACTAATGTAAATAACCCCAATTGATACGTGTCCAAAGCAGACTCATCAATTGGGGTTTTATTTATCCAGGCTATATGTTATTGACACATAGATCGTTTCAAGATATTATATTGAAACGGTATATGTATTTAACATATAGATAAGGAGAAATATATGGACGGTTTATTTTATTTAATAGCAGGCGGTCTGCTTACGGCCTCCTTTTTCAAAGACAGGCAAAAAACAAAAAAGGCCCTAATAAAAGCCTACAATTCATTTATGAAAAATTTATTTATGTTAGTGGGCATGATGGTCCTCATGGGTGTTGTTTTTAGCTTGATCAGCGCTGACACAATCAGTCGAATTTTTGGTAGGGAGTCCGGTCTTAATGGCATCCTCCTCGGACTGGGGATTGGAACCGTTTCATTCATTCCAAGCTTTATCGCCTTTCCTCTTGGAAAGACCCTGCTTGAAAACGGGGCGGGTTATCCTCAAGTGGCTGGTTTTCTATCCGCCCTTATGGGGGTTGGTCTGGTGAGCCTACCCATGGAGATTGAGTATTTTGGCAAAAAAGCCGCTGTACTTAGAAATGTTTTTGCCCTTGTGGCCAGCATTTTATTCATTATTGCAATTGGAGGTGTCTTATGATTTCATTAGCTAATGTCATTTCACATATAAAAAAGAATAAGCTCATTTATATTGCCTCTTTTCTTTTAGGCCTGCTTTTTATATTCAGTCCAGATAAGGGGCTTGTTGCCACCGGAAATGCCTTTAGTAACTTTAAGTCAGTGGGCATGGTCTTACCCCCAATATTTTTATTGATTGGTCTTTTAGATGTTTGGGTTCCTAAAGAGGTCATGGTAAAATATATGGGAAAGAAGTCAGGCATTAAGGGCGGCCTTATTGCTATATTTATAGGTTCTGTTGGAGCTGGTCCCCTTGTGGTGGCCTTTCCAGTGGCTGCACTACTTATTAGAAAAGGGGCCCGCTTGGCCTTTGTCTTCCTATTTTTAGGGTCATGGACAAGCGTCAAACTGCCAATTTTTATGTTTGAATGGGTCAACCTAGGCGGCGTTTTTACCAGCATACATGTCTTAACAAGCTTAACCGTCTATGTCATTGGTGGATTCATAATGGAAAAACTTCTAACGCCAGACAACCAAGATGACATATTACAAAGAGCTGAAAAAGTTGCATAGGCATACGTAAAAGCTTAGGCAAGTGATTGGAAAATAACTTAGGATGGTGTTTTATGCATTCAAAAAAAGAGGGCGACATGCACCCGCGTTTATACTCCTGGCTGTTGCCCTAGAACCAAATCACGGACTGGGTATACTCAACACCCTAAATGAAATTGTTCCCGGCAACAGGCTGGACACAGCCATTATTTATAGGAAGTTATCGGAACTGGAGAAAAAGGGCTGTATAACATCAGAGTGGGCCGACAGCGAGGCAGGTCCTAGAAAAAAAATCTACAGCATTACCGACCAAGGCCGTGAACAACTTGCTGTATTTAAAGAGGATATTGAAGGCAGTATAAAGCGGCTCAATAATTTTCTTCGGCTTTATGATGGGCTGGGGTAAAAAGATTGGCCTTAGCAAACATATAAAACTGTTTGCTAAGGCCTGTTTTTATTCTTGTAATTCATTTCCTGCACTAGAAACAAACTTATTTATCAAATCCATATACTGACCTTTGATTTCGATCAATATTTCGATCGCTTTTTCCTCATCATACGTATGAGATGTACGATTTCTATCATCCAACATTTTTAACCATGCAGACCCATCTTCTATGTAGCCTTGCTTGAAGCCTTCTCGGATGGCTTTTCTTGGACTCGCCACATTTTCAAAACCATCATATTCTAACATAGCCTTCAATAACTTCCAACTTAGTTCGAAAGTAAATTCAAACCGTTGAATCGTTGCATCAATAACAATACTATCTTCTTGGTAATCCCTCACAAGAACATCTTGCAATTTACTTGAAGCCTTTTGAAGGTCATAATATTTCATTTTCAACTGATTTTGTTCCATGATCAGATCACTCCCATTTTGAGTCCAATAAATGACTTTACCGACTCTATCAATCTCTTCTTTCAAAAGGTTATTTGAAATACTATTATAGTTAATTATATCAACTGAATATATCAAACTTGATTCCTCAAAGGCTTGTGAGACTTTATATAAGTCTTTTCCCATTTGATGTTTTGTCACAATTGCAAGATCAACATCTGATCCACTACTATAATCGCCTCTAGCTCTAGAACCAAAAACGAAACATTTTTCAATTATATAGTCAAATTTTTTCAATATTGAAATCATTTTTAAATAAATCAGGCTTGCCCATTCCAAAGTATATATCTGTTTTTTTCATTAATGAGCCTCCTTTTTTTATTTTGATGTTACCATAATCTTTTATTAACTCATTATATCACAACAACTAACATGCATGAACAATACACTATGGTCAAAAAAGAGAGCTCACTTTGAGCCCTCTTTAAATCTGTCTTTATTCAATCGTTCAGTCTCTGTCAAAGGGTTAAAAAAGATATTAACCAGTATGATTCCCACAATTCCAATAAATAGAAAAACCATTGAGTCTCCTGATAGTTCAAAGTTATAAAATCTGTAGAAATACATTAGTACGAAAGTAAGCTGTCCTGTGTATAATAATATTTTTTTCTTCAGCGACACCTTGATGTGTCCCCCCTTTTCTCATATTATTGATACTTAGATATAATTCTTAATATGTCTTCTCCATAGCGCTCTGTTTTCACCGGCCCGAAACCATTCACTGTTAAAAGTTCCTGATAATTTCTAGGGGAAACTTTCACCAAGTGATCCATCTGTTTATTATTGAAAATCATATACGGTTTCTTTATTTTCATTTCTGCTCTGTTCAAGCCTATATTGCTTTAGTTCTTGAATGAGTCGAACCACATGTTTATTATCAGTGGGCATTTGTGATGTATTTACTTGAAGATTTATATTTTCTCTTGATTGCACCTGTGCTTGAGATTCTGGTTGCGATCTAAAACGAGCCATTTCACTTTGACTCTTTTGCTGTTCTTCTAAAAGAAGCTCAAACTTCTTCATGTAATCCGTCTCATTGGGCTGGTGTTTTGCTAATAGCTTCTCTGCCATCTCCAAATGCTGTTTTTCATTGCTTACAGGTTCATTAGATGCCTTGTACAAGTCTTTAATATAAGCACCAATTTGGTCAGCACGTATCACTTTCTCTTTTACATCTTTCGGAGCATACTTATCATTTAGAATAGTTTTCGGATTGGCCATAACCACCACAGACCGATACATACCCTTAAATATTTTTTCTGCCGCAAAGGCCATAATTTTATTGGGTTGTCTTGAAACAAAAATTCGTTTCATTACATCAAGGTGGCGTTGGTTTTGCGTGATTGGAGAATATATACCTTCTTTAATCCACTTGTTACCGTATTTATAAGACCTAATAAAGTTGCCTTGGTTGTCTATTTCAATATTACCAATCATATTTTTACACTCAATAAAAAGTGTGAAACTTTTTGGTTACCACAGCAAAATCTATCTGTGCAGAGCGTCTTCAAACTTGATGTGGAGGTCTCTTAACACATATATAGGCATATCACAGTGCTTGAGTTCAAAAGCAACTTTGTCTTCCCCTATTAAGCCTGCAGATGCAATATTAATTTCCTTATCCAGCTTTGAAGCCAGTTCGCCCCTAGCTTCCTCTCGCACTTCTTTCAAATTTCTAACATATAGTCTAGCGTCACTATCTTCCTTAAGAAAAACAGGACTCTTCATTTTATTAAATATCGCCATCAAATTAACTCCATATAATTTATTTTTTTACAGTTGTCTTTAGTATAACATATTCTACTAAGATTAATATAAATATGGGCTTAAATGAAAAAGTAAGTTCCGTTTAGTAAGGATAACCCGAAGCTAGTTCTGCACAGATCTAAAACCGTAAGTTAATCTTGCACAAGATGCAGTATACTGTCATAGATATCTATCCTGACAAAACAGGAGATGATTATAATGACAGCAAAAGGAAAACATCTAACACAGGAAGATCGACATTATATTGAAGATACACTTAATGAAAACGGTTCACTTACAGAGATAGCAAAGTACTTAGGAAAAGATCCAACAATGATCTCAAAAGAAGTAAAGAGAAACAGGGTGAGTTTTGGAAAGTGGGTCACACAGGACTTATAAGTTGCAAAAACCGCACAGCATGTACCCGTAAGCAAATTTGCTCAAAAACTGCAATCATATCTGTAAGAAATGCACAACAAAGAACTGTTACAGGATTTTTTCAGACTATACGCCAAAGACTTGTACAAAGTTGATGCCTTTTCCTCACGTATGCAATGGTTGCACCAGTAAATCTGGTTGCAAATCAAAGAAGTATAGATACCGCGCCAAAGTTGCCCATGCCAATTATACAGAGACCTTGAAGACTTCCCGTGAAGGTTGGAGCGGTTACACTAAGTTAGACAGATTCCTTAAGGTCATATAAACTAAGACCAA
>LQAJ01000065.1_pt1 | contig 92500 bp, 101 predicted proteins | sample 1535811 | NCBI WGS metagenome assembly LQAJ01 (sample SAMN04331587, study PRJNA305678) | bioreactor metagenome | isolation source: bioreactor_6 inoculated with Wadden Sea sediment 2nd replicate of a... | place: Germany: Wadden Sea, Janssand Flat
GTTTATATGAAAGGAATAAAAAAAACAGACCCCCTTTGATAAAACATTTGATTCAATTCATTTCAACTGGGTAAAAAAAAAATCGATCTTTCTTCTTGACAAATGGAGGGTTTGCGTTTAATACACTTAGAAGTGTCTTTTAAAGTGTAATTACAAATAATCATAATATTATGCAACAACAAAGAGGTAAAAAGTATTTCATTGTGTTTGGTGGTTCTGAGTGTCTTTTGATAGTTTTTATGTTAACAATTATACTTTCGGAGGAAAGATGAGAAAAAACGTATTAGTGTCCAGTTTGATTTTACTTTGGTTTGTTTTATCAGCGGATACCTCATTCGCAATTCGAAAAGGTGGGACTTTCCACTTTATCGCCCCCTATGGAATTTGTATTGATACGCTTGATCCGGGAGCGACGACTAATGATAAAGACTTATCGGTTATAATGAATATCCACCGTGGTTTATATGGATGGGACGCTGAAAAGAATGAAGTAAGATTGGAAATTGCGGAAAGCGTCAAAGTATCAGACGATGGAAGGACGTATACATTTACATTACGGGATGTGAAGTTTTCCAATGGCAAACAAATGACCGCAGATGATGTACTTTTTACCTATAATCGCATGGCGGATCCGGCAAATGGATTTCCAACCTCATACTGGCTGGAATCAATCGTTGGGGGCAAGGATGTGATCGAAGGGAAAGCCAAGACGATATCAGGTGTCAAAAAAATTGATAGTAAAACTGTATCGATTACGTTTAAAAATGCTGTTGACGCAAGTTATAAACTGTGGCGTTCAAATTTTTCCATTCAGCCCGAAACAACAGAGCCAAAGGAACACTATTCACAAAATCCTGTGGGGTTGGGACCATTCATGCTGGAAAAATGGGTTAAAGGAAGTAAATTAATATTAAAACGCAATCCATATTATTACCGACCAGGAAAGCCATATCTAGATGAACTGGTTATTTTTATTATGCCCGATTCTGCCACGCGAGACATGGCATTTGAGGCTGATGAACTTGATGCGAACATCTTATTTTCATCCCAGTACGCGAAACTACAGAAGAATCCCGAATTGAAAAAATATTCGATGGAAGTTCCAGAAATGTTTACACGAGGAATTCGCTATAATCCCAACTTGACGTTGGCAGATGGCCGTAAACCCCTGGCCGATAAAAGAGTAAGGCAGGCGATAAATTATTCGATTAATTATGATGCGTATATCAAAAAGTATTCTAAGAATAAAGCCTATCCTTGCGTCGGTTTTCTGGCTCCTTCCACTCCAGGTTTTAATCCTGATGGATTCAGATATGAATACAACCCGACTAAAGCGAAACAATTAATGAGAGAGGCAGGATACGAGGATGGCTTCCCCCTTACAATAGAAGGTGGCGACACCGAATTTGCGGGGACTCCCGCGGTAACCCCTCTCTTACCGTTTTAAGAGCAATCAATATTCAGCCAAAATTACAAAGATACGATTCAGGCTCCCATGCCTATGATCGATATTTGAATGGGGAATATGAAGCTGCGATAACGGCACATAATTCGGGCCCTGACGCGTTAGCGGTTATGGCAAGATTTCATTCAAACAACCCGCGTTTTAAGAAGAAAGCGGATTCTTGTATAAAGATACCAGCGTTTGATAAAGTATATGATTTGGCGATAGAGGAAAGAGATCCAAAGAAGAAAAAGGCATATATCGCTTTGTTGGACGGTATCCTTACGGAAGAAGCAGTTATGGTGTTTCTCAATTATAGTAAAGCGGCTATTGCCTTCAAACCTTGGGTCCATGGAATGTACCCTGTGGGTGTGGAAATGATGCTCCAGGAATTTGATTCTGTCTGGGTTGATTCTTCTTCACCACGAGCGAATTAGAGGAGAGAGAATCTCTATAACAGATCCATATAGCAGACTTCATCGAAATCTTACAAATTATATAAATCGGAAAAAGATGTGGCCTGTCATCAGAAATATATAATTACTATGATGAGGTCTGAATGAGTTTCAAGAGAATTTTTGACAAATGTTTAATATGATGATCCTGTAAAAAGTCCGATCTTGGCAAAATTACAGCATGACATATTGAAATTATAAAATAAATCTAGATAGAACAGGCTGATTATGCAATATGAATAAGATGGAACTTACAAACGGACAATGGATGTGGGGATAGAGCCCTTGATATCAAAAACAACTCCTGCAAAAGATCGCTATGGTCAAAAAATCAAAATCATGAGGGCTGTGGTGTACGGGATCTTATGGAAATTATGAACCGAAAAATACTCTGGAAGGATACGCCTTTAAGGTATCCATCATACTCAGACCTGCCATCTGACTATCTATGAGTATGGGCAGAACGAGGAACCTTCCAGGAATTTTTTTATGAGCTGACCGAAGACCTGTAAGAACAAGGCAGCAGGATCATGTCAATCGCAAGCGATTCCGGTTTTTCTCTCACCGTTTGTGTAGGAGATGCCTCACCTCATAAAGTGAAACTGGCTGAAAAACCGATCGACAGCAGTTTTACTCCTCATCGACGTAGATGGAAGGGTGCGCGGCTTTTTGCCTGGCTTCAAAATTAGAGGTGTTTGGTAGTAATACATTAATTCCATATGTAAAATTTTAAATCGCTGGTTCAACTTGGTTGTGCCACCATCCTATCAAGGTTTTTTTGAGTTGGCTTTTACTAAAGATGGTAAATGGTTCTTCTAAGAAGGGCAAAATATGTTTAAAAAAAATAGACATTATAGGCCACTATTGCGAATCTGTGGAAAATTTTATTGATAAGTGTGTGCATTGCGGTATTTGTATTGATGAATGCCATTGTATATCAGTCAGTTTTCTAGAAAATATCGATCAAGAACGGATTATTGAAGAAACTAAAGATGCCTTGATGGGAGGGGCCTTTACAAAAAATGTTGTTGAGCGAGCCTTTGCCTGCACGCGATGTGGTGTTTGTGCAGATGTCTGCCCTGAAGAAATCAATGTCTATGATTTACAACAAGCCCTTCGTTGGAAGATCCTAGGAAAGGAAAGGTTTAAACTCTCTCCTGTAAGCGTTGAGGGAAACAACCGAGCCTTAAATGCCTGGGATATCGATGATATGCTTGCCAGTCTTCAGGTAAAACCAACAGATCAGCGTTGGAAAGATAGCGCTTCGTTTAACACTTTTGCAGGCGATACTTTACTTTTTATAGGCTGTCATGCACGCAGGCACGTCAGTACAATAGATACCTTACTGGATATATTAGAAAAGTTAGATATCAAGCTTACAGTAATTGCAGGTGGAAAAGTATGCTGTGGGGCTCGGTTTTCAGGGGATGGTATGTATGTAGAAGCCGAAAACGCGGGTATCCAGCTTGTTACATACTTGGAAAAGCTCAAACCCAAAAATGTTTACGTCCAATGTCCTTCATGTTTTTTGAATATACAAAAAACTCTTGAGAAAAGAGGAGATGTCCCTTTTAAACTTGGGCATGTTAATGAATTAATTTCTACAAAATTGAAGGATGCTTCGTTTTCATACGCTTTTCAAAAAAATGTTGTTTTTTGTGATCCCTGCAAATTCAATGATCTTACGAATCAGATGGAAGTTCCGAGGAAAATACTTCAGGCAATACCAAAACTACGATTCCGCATGATCTCGTCAGAGGGGAATTACCCTTTTTGTTGTGGTGGCCCTACCTGGAATTGCAATCCCGCTGTCGCGGAAGGATTAAGGAAAAAGAGTATGGATTGTGTCGAAGCTATGGGGGCAGAAATCATGGTAACAGACTGTTTATTCTGTTATCAAAGCTTTTCCGGAAATATTCAGAACTATTCATATGATATCATGGGATTAACGGAAATTATTGGAGAAGCTTTGGGTATAAAGCATGAGAACAAACTGCATAAATACTTTGCATATTGCAACCCGGAACGCGTCTTAAGTGAAACAGCTGAGTATATAAAAGCAAGTCAATATACGATAGAGGAGATGCGCAATATTTTGAATGCACTCATGTCTTAATCCCATAACATCAATCGTCTAAAGCTTACTATCGAAGTATTTGTAATCAAATGCAATTGTGTTAATTTGCTCTCGAACTACGATAGTCCATTATTTTCTAAGTATCGAAGAGTATTTAAACAAACCAGAATTTATAATTTTTAAATCAATTTAGGAAGAAAAATGACACCTTATGAAAGAATAATGGCTACTTTAAATGGTGATCCCACTGATCAAATCGCGATAGCTCCTATTGTACGGGAATGGAGCGCAAAACAGGCAGGTTTCAACGCTTCAGATTTGACAGAGTCTTCACTCAGACATGTTTATGCTCAATATTATTGTGCGGAAAAATTTGGTTTTGATTTGTTATGGGACATATGGGGCATTCAAGCTGAAGCGGAGATAATGGGTAGTGTTGTTGACCTTTCCAAAGAAATGAGAGGAGAAGCCTCGCTATTAAGCTCGGTAATAAATGATTACACGACAGATCTGCCTGGGCTGATTCCACCTAATCCTCATAGTGATGGTAGGTTACCGATGATTCTGGATGGAATCCGTCAATTGAAGCAATTAGCCAAAAAAGAAATATCCCATTGCGGGCTATCTACAGGGTCCTTTTCGATTGGCATCCATGTTAAGAGGCCCAGAAAAATTAGTGTCTGACTTCAAAAAACGAGGTAACTCAGCCGAAGAGCTGTTGGAATTGAGCTGCAACACTCAGGTAATAACTGGAGCCGCGATTGTTCATGCAGGAGCGGATTTTATCTGGATCGGCGAACCAACATTATCCTCTGGCAGCATATCATTGGAACCTTTTAAGCGTTTTATCATTCCCTGTTTGAAAAGATTGGTAAAAGAAATAAAAAGTCATAAAATTAAAGTCATGTTGCATGTCTGTGGCAATATTTCTGATCGAATCGAACTCCTTTTGGAAACTGGGATAGATGCCCTTAGTGTCTCCGAAGAGGTTGATTTGGCCGAAGCCCGCCAAATTGTAGGGGAAGATTTTTGTCTTTGGGGAAATATCGCCCCTGCGAGTTTATCCTCCGGAATTCCATCTGAAATCGAAGAGGAAGCCAGGCGTTGTATTGAAAAGGAATGGGGAAAAACGGAAATTTTGTTTTGTGTTCAGGATGTAGAACTCCCCCCGAAGCATCCCAGGCAAATTTAAGCGCAATGGTAAAAGCCGCTCGTGAGTTCACAACCTGATATAGTTCCGATCATATCGGCGTGATGCTAATTGCCCTACTTGGCAATCAGTATATTTAATTTATAAGTTAATATAACACATTGTATATTATAAGTTTTATGTCGGTAATTATGACTACGATCGAGCTAAATACGAATTTATTATTTTTTTGCAAGGCTCGTGTTTAACACCCCGTCGCTTGCGACGTTTAACTTACCAGTATCCCACAATGATACCCCGCCGCCTGCAGCGGAGTGGTGCATTCACAAGCTCAAACGTCGGGATATTTGATTATCACAAGCACAATAAAACATTAATTAATTTCAAAAAAGGAGTACTGATGGCAACAGAAAAAAAAGCGGCATTTGTAGTATTCAAAATGGATAAACAAATGACAACAGATGCATGGAGAGAGCGTTTAGGTGGCGCATACGATGAAATATATAACCTCAAAGGAATTTTTTCAAAATGCTGGTGGGTTAACCAGGAAAAAAAAGAGTGGGGAGCCTTATATATTTTTGACTCTGAGCAGGAGCTAAATGACTATCTTACTTCGGATGTTTGGACGAAAACAGTTCCGGAAAAATTTGGCTGTACACCTGAAGTTACTATACTTGAGCCAGCTCTTATTATTAGTAAAAAAGAAATCTCAACTGCTGAAGGTTCATGGTTAACCCCATAGTGCATTTCATTTATCACGTTTTATTCTAACATAGAAAACCCTGCCTTTTGGACGGGGTCATAGTCCCTTATCTTATTCTATGCCTGAAAAAAAGAAAAATTTTGAAATCAAACAGGTTAATTAACCCAGAAAGCCTCAGCGAGTCAATATAGAATGTCAAAACCAGGTGACTAAGTTGGAGCGATCAAATTTATTTATTATTGGAGGAAAAATTTTGGAAAGTCAAATTAAAGCGAATGAAGAACGAGAGCAACTACTCACAGTGTTTAACCGAGAACTTCCTGAATTAATGGTACCAGAATCTGCCAAGTGGGATGTCGTTTATAAAGATGGGGCTCTTTCTTCAAAAGTTAAACGATTGATGGCTTTGGCCCTGGCCTTAAAAGCAGGGTGTTCAAATTGCACGTTAGCTCAAACGATGAACGCCATAGAGGCTGGTGCTACCAAGGAAGAAATTTTAGAAACAATTTCTGTGAACGTGGTCACTAGCGGTACTAACGGAATAGCTGAAGGATTACGGGTCATTAAACTTTTAGATGAATTGGGAAAACTTTAACCTATCCTAAATAAAAAAACGAGACGTTTTGGGTATCATGTCGAATAATGGGTCCTTCGCCATAAGGTGAGCTCGAATGGCAACAATGATATTGCAGCATTCCTGCTTTAATCCCCTGTCGATGGCCAAAATGGCTCGTTTTCTTAAGAAAGAATCTTCCGAAAGAAGGAAAAAAGTCGTTTCTACTTTCTTTCAGAAAACGGGCTGATTATCATTGGCTTGATTCGCTTGGTGAGAAACAAAATAATGCATGCAGAAAAATAATTGTAGCACATATGAAATTACCTCCTGGGAATCTAAAATCCTATCATGGGTCGCGACGGGAGAAACTGCGTGGGAGATGTCTGGAAGGATCGTCTTCTTCCGGGATTTCCTTGCTATGACTGCATTATGAATTTAATATTCAATGTTTTTTGTAATTATATATTCAATTATATAGAAAAAAATGGCAAGATTATAGAAAAAGTCTTGACATTGTTACTGATATATTTAAAATCGCATATGTAATTACTTACTAAACAACCACCAACGTCAAATTGGTGGTTGTTTAGTATAACATACCAGTTTGATTTTATGTTTTTTGCCAACGCTATTTGAACATTGACACAAATTATTATGGGAGGCGAATCTATAATAATTTACTGAACAAAATGGGCATGATTTATGTACAGCTATATAGCACGTCGAGTACTTCAATTTATTCCGACTTTCTTTGTCATTTCCCTGATAATGTTCGTTTTATTAAACGTTTTACCGGGAAACGCTGCCCTCACAGCTGGGGGAAAAGAAATGCTGCCCCCGGCCATGTTGGATAAATTGGAAAAGAAGTGGGGTTTGGATAAACCAATTCATATTCGATATATTAAGTATATATCAGGTGTTTTACGTGGTGATTTAGGTGAATCATTTCTACAAGGAGTGCCAGTCAGTGAGATAATGGGGCAGCGCATTTGGCCCACTCTGAAACTCGCTTTTTCGGCCATTGTTATAGCAGTATTTTTTGGGGTTCCACTTGGTTTTTATTCTGCCCTGCGCCAAGGAACGTTTATTGATACAGGAACTATGATCGGGGCAGTTTCCGGAGTCTCAATACCCCAGTTTTGGTCCGGGTTATTACTCATGTTTCTATTTGGAGTAAAACTTAGGATTCTTCCCACCTTTGGCTATGGAGACGGCCAGTCAGTCTATTTAATATTGCCTGCAATCACTTTAGGAATCGGCCATATGGCTCTTTTAGCTCGCACAACCAGGGCGGCAGTTATTGAGGTGATGAATCAGGATTATATTCGCACAGCTAAAGCCAAAGGATTATCTCATGCTGTCATTAACGGTAAACACATATTCCGAAATACATTGGTATTGCTTATGACCACAATAGGATTGCAATTCGGGAGTCTAATGGGTGAAACGGTTATTGTGGAAAAACTGTTTTCCTGGCCGGGAATTGGCTCTTTGATTGTAGATTCAATTTTTCTCAGGGATACCCCAATCACGCTTGGTTGTACTTTGCTTATTATTTTCGTTTTTATGTTGGTAAATTTATTGGTGGACATCTTATATTCGATTATTGATCCGCGGATTAAATACAATTAAGGAGAAAAACGGTAATGATTGATGTAAGAGTCATTAAAAAGAACTGGAATTTTTTATTAGGAGCAACTTTGGTATTGTTTGTATGCATAGTCGCAATATTCGCACCATTTCTCGCTCCGTATGATCCAATCCTGGATGCGGATATAATGGTTGCTGAAGAGCCGCCAAGCGCCAAGTATCTTTTTGGTACAGATCTGTATGGGCGCGACATGCTTTCCCGCGTTATCTATGGATCAAGAATATCATTAGCGGTTGGGCTCTTTAGTCAATTATTAAACAGTATTATCGGAATTACTTTAGGCTTGAGTGCAGGTTATTTTGGATCCTGGATTGATGATTTAATTATGAGTGTCACCAATATTATGCTCTCCATACCGATGATTGTTCTTGCTTTGGCCATTATGGCGATACTTGGACCTGGACTAATCAATGTATTTCTCGCTTTGGGTCTTACTAATTGGTCATATACTTGCCGTATCACAAGATCTCAGGTGCTTGCCATTAAAAACATCAACTATGTTAAAGCTGCGGAAGCATTAGGCTTTGGGAAAGTGCGCGTTATGTTCACTCAAATTTTGCCAAATATTCTTGGCCCCATCTTAATTATTTGTACCCTGGGTATTGCCGGAGCGATATTGCTTGAAGCGGCTTTGTCTTTTTTGGGTCTTGGAGCACAACCCCCCACACCGAGTTGGGGAGGGATGTTAGCCAGTGCGAGAGAACATTTATTTACTGCGCCATGGATTAGTATTTACCCTGGTATCGCAATTTTTATCACAGTGTTGGGTCTTAATCTCCTTGGTGATGGAATTAGAGATTTTTTGGATCCTCATCTATCGAGAGAATAATAAGAATTAATATGAATTTCAAAAAAAAATAATCCGCAAAATCTTGTACTGCAGGTAAAAAACCTGAAAACCTATTTTCATACCCTAAATGGAGTGGCTAAGGCTGTTGATGATGTCTCATTTGATTTAAAAAGCGGAGAAACACTCGGTGTCGTAGGGGAATCAGGTTCCGGCAAAAGTGTGATGGCGCTTTCAATCACTCAATTGATTAAAAGCCCTCCTGGCAAAATCGAGGGTGGTGAAATTTTTTTCCAAGGAACCGATTTGCTTAAACTGAGCGAATCGTCGATAGCGGACATTAGAGGGAACCGCATATCTATGATATTTCAGGAGCCGATGACATCCTTGAATCCACTTTTTTCGATTGGCAACCAAATTTCCGAAATATTTACCCGGCATCAATCCCTTTCAAAAAGTGAAGCTTGGAAACGATCAATTGACATGCTGGATCAGGTACAAATTCCATCACCAAGTAAACGAGTCAAGGAATTTCCGCATCAACTATCCGGGGGAATGAGGCAACGGGTAATGATTGCCATGTCGCTAGCCTGCCATCCAGAAATTCTAATCGCGGACGAGCCAACAACGGCGCTAGATGTTACCATACAAGCGCAGGTTTTGGATTTAATGCTAAATCTTAAAAAGACCATGGACACCGCCATTGTGATGATCACACACGATCTCGGAGTTGTAGCGGAAGTTGCTCAAAAAGTAATAGTTATGTATGCCGGTGAAATTGTAGAAGAAGGGGATGTCATTCCAATTTTTAAAAATCCACGACATCCCTATACTATGGCATTGTTAAAATCAATCCCAAATTTGGAGACGTATCTAAAAAAGGACGAGTACCATTAAAGGAAATCAAGGGTATGGTTCCCAGTCTATATGAATTGACAGATGGATGTAATTTTTATCCGCGATGCGAATATGCCAAACCTGAATGCATAGAGAATCGTGTACCATTAATTCCAGTTGAGGGTGGCGGGAAAACAAGGTGTTTATTTCATCGCCAATTATGATTTACATAGTTGTTTATAGGAAATTATAATATTGATAGATGTCGGTGGCTTAATTATGAAAATAAAACATCTAATTAGATTTTAGAAAGGTTCAGTGACTATCCGTGCCTACAAAACTACTTAGTGCAAAAAACCTAAACGTTCATTTCCCAGTTAAAAGCAGTATATTTTCCCGTCAAAAAAAGTATATCTATGCTGTTAATGATGTCTCGCTGCATTTAAATAAAGGGGAGACCCTGGGTATTGTTGGGGAAAGCGGGTGTGGTAAAACGACGCTTGGAATGGCGCTTCTTAACTTAATTCCTGCTACAAGTGGGAAAGTCTTCATCGATAATCAGGATATTTCGAATTTTAAGAACTTAAATAAGAATGAAAAATTAAAATTACGAAAAAAAGCACAGATTATATTTCAAGACCCTTATTCCTCGTTAAACCCAAGATTGACATTGAATAAGACTTTGGAAATCCCGATGCTGGTTCATGGATTAGGAAATGCGGCGGAACGGAAAGACCGTGTCGCATATCTTTTGGAAAAAGTGGGATTTTCGCCAGAACAGGGTAACCGTCTCCCACATCAATTTTCTGGTGGTCAACGACAAAGGATTGGTATTGCGCGAGCTTTGAGCGTAAATCCCCAAATAATCATTGGTGATGAGCCGGTTTCAGCACTGGATGTATCAATCCAAGCTCAGATTATTAATTTACTTGTCGAGCTTCAAAAAGAATTTAATCTTTCTTATATCATCATCGCGCATGACCTGGCAGTTGTCGAATATATTTCAGACCGAATTGCGGTGATGTATTTGGGCAAAATTATTGAAACTGCTCCCCGAAATGAATTTTATAGCAACCCAATGCATCCATACACCCAGGCGCTTTTGTCTGCAGTACCTGTTGCTGATCCAACCAGAATCAGTAACCGAATCATTTTAAAGGGTGATGTTCCCAGCCCTCGAAATCTTCCTAAAGGGTGCGCATTTCATCAGCGCTGCCCGGTAAAAATGAAACAATGCGAAATAGAAACACCAGAGCTAAAAGAATTACCAAATGGACATTTAGTCTCCTGCTGGAGGACTTAATCGACTTTTTATGATACTATACCGGAAATTATAATCACACGATGCATCAAAATTAGAAATACGGTACACACTCTCGAACTTCTATAAAATTTTTTAAAACTTTGAATTATCTTTATCTTTGATCATCCGCTCTAATCCTCTGAGAACCTTTTTTTTTAACGGACAATATGTGATTCGACAACTCTTTTTTTGCCTCTTTTAAATTACGCTCAATTACATTTTTAAAAATTCTTTTATGGGAACACACAGTTGACATATTGCAAGACTCAGTTGACGCAATATTTACGTCAAATCCTTCCGGATTCATATTCTGATTAAATAGTACATTACCGCCATATTTGAGATAAAGGAGATCAAATAATTGTCTTAAACTCCGCAATTTGGTTTGATTATCAGAAAAAGAGGCTAAAGTCATATGAAAGTCAATATCTTTGGATACTCTCTCACTAACGAATGTTTTTGGTGTAATGTTTATTGATGCCTCTAGAACTTTTTCAAATTTTTTTTCATGGCTTTTTCCTAAATTTGGGAGCCCTTCTCGTAACATTGATACCTCTAACTGCTCACGAAAATTATAAATCTCCTCAACTTCTTTCAAACTGATACGTTCTGTAAAATACCCACGATTTAGCTCTTTTCGAACCAATCCTTGAAATTCTAAATATTTTAGTGCGTTGCCAATTGGTGTGGGACTCATATCCAATCGTTTAGCCAAATCCCGATAAGCAAGTTTTTGACCAGGTATAATCTCGTTGTGAAACATGAGTTGTCGAATCGAATTATAGGCTTTCTTTGTGAGATCAACATTAGTTGTTTTTTGACTGCCATATTTCGGCATTAATTTGTCTCCGATAAAATTTCAATTAAACCATTTTTTATAGCTTTTCGAACGATTATTTTTTTGTAAAATTTTCATTACAATGATTATTATATTTATATGATCCCATTATGTGAAATAATTATTTTCCTGTCAAGCTAAAGTCCTTTATTGCCAATCGTTTTGACTGATATTTCTTGGCATTCTTTTGCAAACGCAGGCAATTTTGTCCTTCCTGCCACAAGAAAGAATCATTGAATACGGTGAATGAGTAAAGAAGCCGTCAACGGTTATCAAGAAGTGAGCCATTTTCGGTCATTAAAATTGAGCCGCACCCATTCATTTTATAAATTTGACCTCTCTTTGTGATCCATTTTTCCCTTCAAACGATAGATGTTTTCCCTTGATGTTTATAACGGCGCTGTGATGCAATAACTGGTCAAGGATTGCGGTGACGATAATGGGATCATGGAACAATTCGGTTCAATCGCCAAAGACCTTGTTCGATGTAATAATCGTGCTGGATTTTTCATACCTGTTCGTAACAAATCTGAAGAACAGATTACATTCTTCCCGTGTGATGGGCGTATAACCCGCTTCATCAACGACAACCAAGGCGGATTTGAAATATCCCCGTCCTTTACCGGGATTGACTGCTTCATGGTCTTTTCTCAGTTTCAGGATCAGATCCGCCATGTTGGTGAGATTCATACTCATACCGGCCTGGCAGGTTTTGAGAGCAAGGCTACTGCAAGGTGTGTGTTACCCATTCCCAGAGGGCCAAGAAAAATCACATTGCCTTTTTCCCGTGTAAAACTCAAATCAAACAGTCCCATGATTTTCTGTTTGTTCAGGCTTGGCTGGAAGGTGAAGTCTAATTCGTCAATGCTTTTCATAAATAGCAGTCCGGAAATTTTCAAGGTGGTTTCAATCCGGCACAGTTCTTTTGCAGCCACCTCTTCTTCCAGAAGCTCGTCCAGAGGTGACGGATAGCTTTTTCCCTGGTGCTCTCGGGCTGATGGTCTGCTTTGCCCGGCCTTTTTTGCAGCTGTGATTGTATTTGCGTCGATTCATATCAAAATTTTTTTCAAGACGTCATAGAACCGCTTTTCTTTGAACCAGATTTCCTTTTGTCTGCGGGATATCATAGACCACTACCAGGTGATGGTTTTCAAAAATCCGCAGTTGATCATTTTTCATCCGGAGAATCACTTGTTTGCCGACCAGGGGGTGCGGCAGCACAGACCGGTTGTTTTCAAAATAGACCGTACAGTCCTTATACACCTTCCGGTATATGCGGTAGGACGTATCAAACGCCTGATACGGTATTGAATTCAGATGCGGCTGTTCCCATTCAAACCGTGCACTGATTTTTTCATGGGTCGTGCCATGTATGTTGATTGTTTCTGTTAAAGGCTCAAACCCCTGCCTTTCGGCGGGTAGCATTTTGCCAGCAGTTGTTTTATAGTCGTTTGCATGGAATATTGGCATGGCAGTCATACACGATTTCAAATAGAGTATCATTCGTCTGGGCGACAAAATATCGATATCACGTTTTGCAGGGGGATCAGCCTCCGAGTCAGAGAGCTTGTCTGCCGAACTTGCGAAATGTTTGAAATTCGTATACTGTGTGGTGTGGTCAGTTAAGATCAAGTTCATATTCTGGTTTCGGCTATAGCCGGTATCGCTGGGTTTTCAGTCCGCAAGCATAAACCCACCGGCTTTGGGCCGGTCATTGTTTGGTTCAAGATTTAGAAAAATTGTTTGGCATTATAATAACAATCGTATTCCAAACTGCATTCAAATTAACCTCAATGTCTATGCAAGACTGTTTAGACCCATCTGATTGATCAAAATGGTGACCAACGTGAGCAACGACTCTATGGTGCTTAAAGCAAGGGAACCATCGGGATCATTTTTTAGCAACTTCCTGGTATTCTCAATTGTGGCTTCAACGTCTATGGTTTCTATCTTCATTCATTTCCTCGACATCAGTCTTTTGAATGGAGACATTATAACACAGGTTGTTAGGGTGAATTTTTCGAACGAGGGGCTCTTGGCGCGTTTTAAAAATTTGGATATAACTTGCCATATATCACTTGTTCAAAGTGGATCAGACAGGCGAATATTCCTCGAAAACCCTTTAAAGCGGAGTCTTCTAACAATCAATCCGAAAAATCAAAAATTTTTCACAAAAAACCTTGTCAAGTAAAAAATGACATCAGACGTATTTTTTTTGCTGAATAGATACATTTTTATTTTGTTTTTCCGGCAGCAAGATATCAACCGGGTTCCCACTCCTGGGGTGGATTTAATCAAAATCTCGCCATTGTGACTTTTGATGATTGAATAAGCAATGGACATGCCAAGGCCAGTTCCTTTGGAATTACCAAACGGTTTGGTGGAATAATAAGGTTCAAATACCCTTTCCATATTTTCAGGCGCTATACCTTTTCCTTGATCAATCACAGATATCACAACCGTTCCGGGTCTTGTTTTGTGACCATCAAATTCAATCGAAATTCTGCTGTTTTCAGCAGAGGCTTCACGAGCATTGACGAGAATATTTTTAAAGGCTTCTTCAAATTGCAAAGGATCAATTTCTATCTGTCCAGGAACAGATCCGATCTTAAGAGAGTAATCTATCTGCTTTTCTTCTGCAATTGCATTAAGGGTTTTTTGCAAAAATACAGCACTTTCACAAGTCCGGATAATAGGGGTTCCACCCTTTGAAAAAAATTATTAATTTGGATGCCAAAGCCTTTGCCTGCATGATTGAGGATTCGGCTTTTTCCAGCAGGGTGTTCATTTTCGCATCTTGAGAGGTCATTTGTGCCAGATTGATATTACCCAGAGTAACAGATAGAGTATTGTTGAAATCGTGGGCAATCCCGCCGGCCAGGGTGCCTATAGCCTCTATCTTTTGAGAACGGATCAATTTTTCCCGTGTCTTTATCAACAACTCCTCTGCTCGTTTTTTTTCTATGGCCCGGGCCACCTGTCCGGACACAAAACTCAGTACCTCAAGATCAGACTGGGTGAACTGATCTTGATCAACATAACTTTGAACTGCCATTACCCCTATCACCGTGTCATTTGATATCAGGGGTACCCCCAGCCAGACCTTTGAAAACACCCCCCTACCTATTCCTTTTTTTTCCATCTCAAACAATTGCTCTTCTTTCAAAAACATGGGTTCTTTTTTGAGAATTACTTCGCCAGTCAGGGTCTTGTCTTCTGTAAAATTTTCTATCCACTCCACCATGAGATCATCTCTGGTATCCACCGCATAAACAAACCGAATAGCATCTCGTTTTTGATAATAAAGAGCAATATAAAATTGGTCACATCCATCAGATGAGAAAGCAATTGGTGGATTGACCGGTATAACTCATCTGGAGATGAAGTGGCGCTCACGGCATTGGCAATACCAAAAAGGGTTTTGTTGATTCTCTTGATCCGGGCAACTTTTTCAATCTTTTTTTCAAGTCTGCCAATATAAGCCTTGCAGTCGTCGCAGGCCTTAAGCGTTTTTAATTCTCTACGACCATTCTTTTTGTCATTTTCATACTCCTGATTCTTTTGGGAAACACGAATAACCGAATTTTAAATTGAAGCCGACGGATATCATAAAAATCGACAGAAATAGTTCACTTATAATTTTATAGTATGTTCCAAAATCATCATGGTGGGCCTCAATGTCAAGACAGTTTTTTATTCAATTTAAACATCTTTTTTATATTTTCATCGGTGTTCATAAAGAAGCGCTTCAGTCCATTTTTTCGGGCGTTTCAACGTCTATCGGAAGTGGAAATCAGCTTTCGAGAATGGGCACCTCAAAGTCTGCCCGTCGGAGGGAATTGGCTTCCGCTGGATCACCCATAATACATTTCGGCCGGGGTTCTGTCCATTAAAATTCTGATGCGGCCGTTCATGGTTGTAAAAATCAAAATATTTCTTCAAGGCTTTGCGCAGCTGCTCAATTGATTCGAATTCTTTATCCGGATAAGATCGTGGTTCACTTCTCTCACACGATCTATCCTTATTCGTTATGCTCAGTTTTTTCTTTAATCACATGCAAGACCTTATTGGCAAAGAGAGCATGAAATGGCTTGAAAATGAACCACCATATTTTTTCTTTAAAGTTTGGATTCTCTGCAAACAAATCAAAGCTAAGCTCTGTCACGCCGTCTTTTGAACGTAAGGAATATCCTGTCTGGCAATCGAAAAAGAGTGATTTCAAGGAAAACCAATATTTCGTCGGTCTTTCAAATTCCGTCAGCGTAAATGGTCCCATTGTATCACCCACATTTAATTGCAGCACATCGCCTGGCCTTTTGAAATTGGCCGCTTTCCAAGATGAACTTAGCCCATCCACCAAGAGGATTCTTATGAAAAAGAATGGCTTGGACTCCAAAAATCTGTAAATCGGAAATTTGTTTGGCATTCTGTCAATCAAATCAAAGATTGCATGAGAAGGGGCCTTGATCTGGATTTGTCTCTTATCTTTTATCATATTGGTCATTCTGATTTTGCCTGCATACCCACGAACGAACTGCCAGGCATCAAATTTGACATTTTGACGGTCGAAAACCCGCCTTCCCTGAGCTGCTCACTGAGTCTCACCGGATCAGGCAGCAATGTAACCCCCTGAATAGAAGCATTGGCCATGTTCAGATTAGCCGCTCCGAAATCAGAGTCTTTTCCCTGCATATTCATGATGATGACCAGGCTTCCTCGAGGCGAAAGTCTGGATCGTAGAAATCTGAAAAGCTCGGGGCGCTGTTCAACCGGGAAATAGTAAACAACATTGACCAGAGTAATCAGATTAAAATGGGAGATATCATCCGGCAGATCTCGGATATCCCCCTTGATAATTTCAAACTTCTTCTGGAGCTTCCACGTTTCCATATTCTGCATCGCCTGCCTGGCTGCGGCTTCGTCAACGTCAATTCCCAAGCCGGACAGATCAGGGTTAATTTGCGAAATGCTTTTTAAAAAAAGGCCTGATCCGCATCCGATATCCAGCACCCGCAGTCCCGGATCCTGAGGCACAACGCCCGACAGAAATGTTTTTATTACAGGGTCTGACAATTTAGAGAATCTGGCAATAATATCACCAGCCCATTTCAGGTCATCACCCAGAGCAGCCCCTTTCATCCGGGCTGCAGCATGCCGGTATGAATTGTTATAATAGGTTACATTGGCCTGAATTATCGCTGACAGGGTATCTCCGTATGTATCAACCATAGCCAGAGATCTTTTACCCCTGATAACATAGCGATCATTTTTGCAGCTCAGTTCTTTAAGAGAAATACCGACTTTAAGCAAGGCATCCAATATGTCTGGGTTTTTGACCTCCAGTTTTTTAATCAGATCCTTCCTGGAACAAGGGGTTTTCAATGCCTCAAGAAGCCCGGATTCAATCGCGGCATACAAAAAGTGATATCTGATGATCCCCTTAAAGTCTGAAAACACGGAAAAAAGGCCTTTTATTTTAAATGTTTTAAAAAAAGAATACAGATATTTTAATTGCATACTATTTTTCCTTTAATATTATATGGTTCGCCTGACACCGCTCAGAAGCTGATCGAGCATTCCTTTCAGGGTGTCGAGCATGGTTTCTATATCGATTTCGGGATTGTTCAGCCCTTCATAAAGAACAACCAAATAGTGGGAGAAAAAAGCTTTGGCGCACAGAAGGGTGTCGACTTCGGGGCGAATCTCCTTTCTTCTTTTTGCCTGTTCCAGCATATCGCTGACCAGAAGAACAAATTCAAAAGCTTGTGTCATCAATTTGTTTCCCCATTCTCCTTTTACAAACCAGAGTTCCTTTAATAATGTCCGGGACAGATCAGGGCGTTTTGAATAATAGATGTAAAAAGACCGGGCAAGATGAATAAATCGGTCACGCACATTGACATCTTTGGGCATGCTTTTCATGGCGTTTGTCTGGGTGGAGGTGAGGTCATCCAATAACACGGCAATAAGCAATGATGACTTGTCCGGGAAATGGCTGAAGACTGTTCCGACGCTTACACCGGCGTGATTTGCGATGGCCCGCGTGGATGTTTTGTCAAAACCCTGCTCATTGAAAAGCGCCCGTGAACTCTCAAGTATAATCCTTCGTGTCTCCTCTTTTTGGACATGCCTCCGGCTTTTGGTCTTGGTTTTTTTAATATCCATTGTTCTCTTTAAAAATAGAATTTAATATGAGCATGCTCAATAAATGAGCATGCTCATATTAATAAAACTGTTTTTGAAATGCAATTTAAAAATGAAAAAGAGGCAACAGGGTCAAGCAGGCGGTAGTTCACACATATTGTGTGGGTTTTTGATTTGTTGGTATTATGGGTAAACCCCAGTGTCAAGACAGTTTTTCATCCAAATTTAAGCGTCATTTTTACATTTCCGCCGGTGTCAAAAGGATGTGCTGTGTATTCGAGGTTAATGTTAATACAGTTCATTATTTCAAGGTTTTTAAGGGCCTCCTGTTCGGCGCAGCTTTTCGGTAATAGCTGGAACGAAGAAGTCCGATCAGTTCACATTGCCGTTCAATACTCAAATCAGGGTGTTCCGTCTTAATACACTGTTTTTCTCTTCAATAATCATCAAAAGTGTCCGGTGTTTTTTTTAACCAGTCCAGTTCGATCTGAAGCTTGCATAGCTTCTGATAAAGGCGTTCCCACGCAACTGGGGTGATCCCAAAAACTGAACCATGTGTTACTTGAAAAATGCAAAGCTTGAACTATATAAAGAAAACAGACCCCGAGCGTTCTTTGAAAGGCAATTTTTAACCGCTAGGTGGACATATTTTATTGAGATCGGGTCTATTTAGCTGATAGCCTCCCTCCTTTATAGCCGATTTCCGGTTCCAATAAGCTTTGTCACCAGTTTTACCGAGTCTCTTGAAAGGGATGATGGCATCTCCATGCAGTTTCTGACATTCATCCATCCATCATCAAACCCTGCACTTTGTGACGCTTATATTTCCAGTGAGTAAGGGTTCAGAAACTGCCGACCTACAGGAATTTTTTGTCCACCGCACTCAGTTCGGCTTCGTCACATACGGCATCCCAGTTCTGTCGGATTCCGGCAATCAGCATGGCAAATATCTTTCTGGTTTGTTTTTCAGAGAGCAGAAAGTTGTGGCGGTTTCAAGGGGAGTCCAGAGCCGGATCAGATTTCGGCCGGACCTTTTTACCGTTTCAGCAATGCGGTGACCCCGGTGGTGTGATGTTCCACCGGCCGGTGGATATGGGTTTTTCTACCCTGTGCCATGCCCCGGGAAAAAGCGTTTTCATCCATCCGATAAGAGGTCCGGTCTTTTCTCAACCGGGGAAACAACCGATTTTTTTCACGGTTGTTTTCAGCCCGGCACTGGACTCTCAGTGCCTTGACCGCCGCGATGGGCATGGAAGTGTCGCCAGGGGGCGCGGCATCTTCCGGTTGTTTGAACATCCTTTCGTGGTTGGACCGGATGCCTTTCATGAATCCTGAATCAAACGCCACCTTGCCGGTCCGCTGACCGTGATGTTTTTCCGGAAATCCTGCCATAAGGTTCTGGATGTGTTAAACAAAAACCGGTACACATATTCAGCCACCACCAGGGCTTCTTGTTTGCCTATCAGGACCCCGGCCTTGTATTCTTCATCGGTTTCGGCATTATAGATGGTGGCGATCACGCAACTGACAAAATAGAATTCCTCCAGGAAATTCAGAATCATTTTTTCAATGCTTTCCATGCGTTTTTTGCTGTTTTGAAGATACAAATACCTGATGTCTGAAGCATCGGTATCTTCTTTGGCAATCCGGTCCAGATTGTATTTGTTCAACAGATAACTGGCTTTTCTGGATGCGGCCCGGGCTTCTGACTCATTGCTTGACTGTCCCAGTGCCAGCAATTTTTCCACCCGCCGCAGAAGGGTTTGTGCCTTTTTGGGCAGGGATCCCTTGAAGGCCGCAAGATGCACTTCCCGGGGATTTCCGGTTCCGGCAAACGCCGGGTGGACCCCCAGGATGTCACAGGCGGTTTTAAATCCTTTTCCGTGAGTGTCAGCATCATCAAAGTATATGCTGACAAATTGATGAGCCATTTCATGTTTGAATATTTCCAGCACGATTTCCCAGGGGTTTTTTTCGATCAGATTCTTGGAAATGGAAATGGTCTGGTTGGCCGGGGTCCAGTACCCCAGCCGGCGTTTACCGGCAACGATGGCGACGACCGGCGTGGGCAGAGTAACGCGTTGCTGATAACAGATATCGCCATGTTCTTTTTGCAGCCGCCTTGCCCAGCGGACTTCAATGTCTTTTTGTTTTGTTTAGCATGAATTTTTTTTTGTTTTTCAGTGCGTTGAGTGTCAGATTACAGCGTTGAGCCGATGCGTTACAGGGTTTCCAGCCGGTACTGGTTCCGGCCGTTTTCCTTAGCCTGGTAAAGTAGCCGGTCCGCCTTGCTGATGAACCAGTTGGCCGGCAGTGACCGGGTGGGAACCGTGCCGATGCCGCCCAGGCTCACGGTGAGGTAGTCCGACACATCCGAGTCCTGGTTCGGGATTTTAAGGGCCTGCACAGAATCGAGGATCTTTCGGGCCAGGGTTTCAGTGCCGGAGGCATGGATGCCCGGCAGCACGATGCCGAACTCTTCACCGCCGTAGCGGGCCACGAAATCGCCGGGCCGGCGCAGGAGCGTTTCAAGGGTCTGGGCCACTTTTTTCAGGCAGTCATCGCCTTCCAGATGGCCATACCGGTCGTTGAACGGTTTGAAATAGTCGATGTCGATCATCAGCAGACTCAGGGTCAGGTGATTTCTCTCGCACCGTTTCCACTCGGTCTCCAGCACCTCATCAAATTTCCGGCGGTTGGGAATGCCGGTGAGCCCGTCCAGGTAGGAGATGGCTTCCAGTTTTTGTTGGCTTCAACCAGGTCCCGGTTCAGACGGCCCAGTTTCAGATTGTACCGGGTGATGGAAATGTGGCGGTACACGGCAAAAAATCCGATGATGGCCAGAACCGTCAATATCCGCCATAACAGGGTATAATCGACCCCCTGCTCATAATTAATGGTCATCCAGTTCTGGAAAATCTGTTTTTTTTCTTCCGAGGTCAGGGAGTGAACCGCTTTTTCAAAAATCTGAAACAACACTGGGTCATCTGACCGGATGCCCGGTTGCAGCTGGACCTGATAGGGCAGCTCCCCTGAGATTTTCAGGTCGAACAAGTTGTTTTCCTGAATGTAATGCCCGATGGCCGGGGCCGTGTCCACCAGGCCGAACACTTCGCCTTTTTGAACTTTTTCCAGGCCCTGCGCCACCGAGTCCACGGGGATAACAGTTACATCCGGATAATTTGTTTGAATCACCGTGTAGAACGGGGCCCGGGTGCTCACTGCAATTGGCTTTTCGCCGACAGCATCCAGGGTGTTAATATACAGGGCGTTCCGGTCCGTGGCAATCACCAGAGGGTAGCTGGCATAGGCAGAGCCAGGCTGCATGATGGAAGGGCCAGACGGATTGTCTGTCATCACAGCCGTGACGTCACACCCACTGACGTCGGCAACTTTGTCCGAGACCCGGATGGGTACCCCGATTTTCCGGCTCATCACCTGGTAAAAATCCGCCACAATGCCGCGGTATCCGCCGGTGCTGTCCAGAGATTCAAAGGGTGGGGCATCGGGTCGTACACATAGGGAGATCTGTTCTTTGGCGCCCAGATATTCTTTTTCTTCCCGGGTAAGGGTGGTCAGTTCCCCGGCCGGATCCATGCTGCCGATCCATTTTCCGACAATGGCATCATACTGCAGCGGATCCACATGAGTCATGGCCTTGTCAAGGATGGTGGCAAGGAGTTTCCAGTCTTTTCTGACGGCCATGTACAGTGGCAGGTCCTGGTCCAGTTTGATTTCTTCTGCCACCTTGACATTGTTGATGAACTGCTGTTTGATGACATAGTTGACAATGCCCAGGGACCCGACAAAACCGTCGGCCCGTCCCAGGGAAACCAGTTTGATACCTTCAGCCGGATTTTGACCATGACATAGTCCAGGCCCGGATAGTGGTCCATGATTATTTCGGTCAGGGTGTATCCGGCGGGCAGGGCAATTTTCCGGTGTGTCATGTCCGCCAGAGACTTGACTGATGTCACGTCCTTCCGGGTGACCAGCACTTTGATCAGCTGAATGTAGGGGCGGGTAAATGCCAGAAATTCTTCCCGGTCCGGACTTTTCCACAACCCCGGAAACAGGTCAATCTCTTTTTGCCGGCCCTTTTCCAGCAGCTGGGACCAGGTGTGGCCGTTGATGAATTCAAGCTCGAGCCCGATGATTTCGGCCAGCAAACGGACATAATCAATGGCAAATCCGGCCGGTTCACCGTTTTGTATGAAATCAAACGGAGGCCAGTCCAATTCGTTGGCCACCCGGATCTTGGGATGGGTGTCCAGAAACGCTTTTTCTTCCTGAGTCAGATTCAGGGCCCCATCGACTCCGGGCCGGATTTCTCCCAGCCATTTGTATTCCAGGGCCGCAATATCGCCGGGTGTGAGGGTCAGCAACGCTTTTTCCAGCATCTGGTGAAGGATGGGCCAGTCGGGCCTGACCAAGATGTGCAACGCTTTCTGGTCATTGCTGTCATATTCATTGAACCGTCCCGAAATTTTTAGGCCAGTCAGATAATTTTTTTGATCAGGTATCGGGCCACGGCAGACAGTTCGATGGCAGCATCTGCCTTCTGATTCAACACGGCATGAAAAGCGTCTTCTGTGTTTTTAACGGTCAGGACATGGATGTCGGGATAATGGTCCGCCAGATAGGTTTCATAAGCCCAGCCCTTGGGAATGGCAACGATTTTTCCTGCCAGGTCCATGATGTTGGATACGTCCGGGGAATGGGTGGACACCACGAATACGGTCTTGTCTTTGTAATAAGGAGACGTGAACCGCCCGAACTGCTCCCGTTCCGGTGTTTTGTATGCGGATTGAAGCAGGTCCAGACGGTTTTCCCGGAATAGGGTGACCAGCTCATTCCACCGGTACCCGTTGATGTACTCGAACTCAATACCCAACCGGGCCCCCAGCAGGTTCATCACGTCGATACTCAGGCCAAAGGGTTGGTTGCCAATGGCAAAATCGAATGGGGGCCAGTCCATTTCGTTGCTCATCCGGATGACAGGATGATTTTCGATAAAGACTTTTTCCTGTTCGCTCAGGGTGATGATCAGAGAATCCGACGACTGTGCTGAAGATGACGGACAGACTTGACCGAAAAAAAAGCACAGAAACACACAGATGTACAGGCAGATGAACGTCATTTGTTTGCTGACACCGGGCATGATCAATACAGGGTGTGATCTCCGTCGATGTAAAAGGGAGGGGTGACCGGCAGGATCTCAGCCCCAGTTAAAACGTGATGACCTCATAGCCTTGTGCCAGAAATTGAGACATGGCCGGATGTCCGCTCATGTCCCCGATCAGGGGGATGCCGGCTTTTTCCACGGCTTCCCTAGCTTTAAGTTTTGTGCTGCACGCCTTGCAGGCCCCGTAAAGGATGCCTGCAGCCTTGGCTTTCTGATACAGGTCGGACAAAAAATGACCGGGCTGGCTCATTTTTTCCACCAGGGTGACGGATTCGCCTTCCAGCACGATTTTGCCTTCCCGGCCATTTGTGTGGAGGTCCAGGCCGTTGAGTAGCACATGAACAAAGCATAGAGGATCGCCCCTGAAGGCGAACAGCACGGTTTTGGTGTTTGAACTGGTATGGGTCTCAGACATGATTATCTCCTTGGTTTTCTTTTATTCTTTTTTTGCCATCATGGTGTCCGGCATTTTTACAGCAATGACCCGGCCTTTGGCGCACAGGTTGCCCTCAGCCGAAATCCGGATATCCACCACCACTTTTTTGGTGCCGATTTCCGCCACCCGGCCCCGCAGTTCCAGGGGCACTCCCAAAGGAGTCGGGGCCAGATAATCCACGTGCAGGGAACCGGTGACAAAGCGCAGGGCCGGTTCAGTATCCATGGCCCGGCCTTCTTTCCTGTACATGGCGGCCGATGCCGTGCCCGTGCCGTGGCAGTCCGCCAGAGAGGCGATCAACCCGCCATAGACAAATCCGGGAATGGCGATGTGATATGGTTCGGGGGTGAAAAAAGCCACACTTTCCTCTCCATCCCAAAAGCTTTTGATCTGATGGCCATGGTTGTTTTGCCGGCCACAGCCGTAACAATGGCTGAACTCTTCCGGGTAGTAATCCTGAAATGCCTTTTGTTTCATGGGCGTACTCCTTGAACTCATTTGAATGATAGTATATCGGGCACTGTAATATCTTTGGCCGGGAATGGCAACCCGGTTTTTGCTGCCCTTGACAATCCGGTTTTTGCTACAATTATAATGAAAAAAATTATTGAAGTTGAAACATCAACACCATTGACATTGACACAGGAGTAACCATGGCAGAAAAAACAACACACCAGTTTAAAACCGAAGTGCAGCAGCTGCTGCGCCTGATTATCAACTCTTTGTATTCCAACAAGGAGATTTTTGTCAGAGAACTCATATCCAATGCCTCGGACGCCATCGACCGGGCCCGGTTCAAAGAGCAGACCGAACCGGACTTGTTCAGCGACGACAATGATTACCATATCCGCCTGGCCGTGGACCCGGAAAAAAAGACCTTTACCATCACAGACAACGGCATCGGCATGACCTTTGACGAGGTGAATGAAAACATCGGCACCATTGCCAAATCCGGCACGGCCGCATTCATGGAAGCCCTGGAAAAATCCAAGCAGGAAGCGACTCTGACCCCGGAACTGATCGGCCAGTTCGGTGTGGGGTTTTATTCCGCTTTTATCGTGGCAGACAGAATTTGCCTGGAAACCCGGGCCGCAGGGGCTGAAAAAGGGGTCCGGTGGGAATCGGACGGCCAGGGCACCTATACCATCGAAGAGATTGGCAGAAAAGAGCGGGGCACCACCATCACCCTGTTCTTAAAAGATCCGGAAGAAGAGGCCCGAGATTTCACGGATGAATACACCATCCAGCACATCGTGAAAAAACATTCCGATTTCGTGACCTATCCGGTGATCATGAACATGGAGAAAAGTGAGCCCATTCCGGAAAACGAGATCATCAAGGACAAGGACGGCAAGCCTATCGGAGACACCTTCCGCAAAGTAAAAAAAGACGAGACCCTCAACTCCATGAAAGCGATCTGGGCCAAGCCCAAGGAAGAGGTGACCGAGGAGGAGCACGAGGAGTTCTACAAGCATATCAGCCATAACTGGGACAAACCCCTGGCCGTGATCCACAACAAGTTCGAAGGGGTCACCGAATATGACGTGCTCATGTATGTCCCGTCCAAGGCCCCGTTCGACCTGTTCCGGCCCGAACGCAAACACGGGATGCAGCTTTACTGCAAGCGGGTGTTCATCATGGATGACTGCAAAGAGCTGCTGCCCGACTACCTGGGATTTGTCCAGGGGGTGGTGGATGCCCCGGACCTGAATCTGAACGTGAGCCGGGAAATCCTCCAGGAAGACCGGCTGGTGAGAAACATCCGCAAAAATCTGGTGAAACGGATTTTCATCACTTTAGAGGAGATGGAGGCGGAAAAATACGAGGAGTTCTACAATGAATTCGGCCAGGCCCTGAAAGCTGGGATTCCCACGGATTTTACCAACAAGGAGCGGATCGCGGCCCTGTTGCGGTACAAGACCACCAAATCAGACGGCAAATATGTGACGCTGGACCAGTATATCGAAAATATGAAGGAAGACCAGAAGGAGATCTATTATATCACCGGTGAAAACCTCACTTCCCTGATGAATTCGCCCCTGCTGGAATCTCTGAAAGCAAAAGATTACGAAGTCCTGCTCATGGTGGATCCCATTGATGAGTGGGTGACACAGTCCCTGACCGAATACAAGGAAAAGAAACTCAAGAGCGCGGAAAAAGGGGACCTGGACCTGGAAAAGGTAGATGATGAGAAAAAGAACGAATATTCGGCCCTACTGTCCTTTCTCAAAGGCAAACTGGAGTCCCAGGTCAAGGATGTGGTGGTGTCCAACCGGCTGAAGGATTCGGTCTCCTGCCTGTCCGGGGATGACTGGGGCATGAGCGCCTACATGGAAAAGATCCTCAAGGCTTCGGGCCAGAAGACCCCGGAACAGAAACGGGTCATGGAGGTGAATGTCAACCACCCGGTCATGGAAAAGATTAAACAGATTTTTGAAACCGACACCACCAACCCGGTGCTCACGGATTACGCAGACCTGCTGTTTGACATTGCGGTGATCAGTGAGGGCGGCAAGCTGGACAATCCGTCCCGGTTCTCCAAACTGATGGGGGATCTCATGGCCAAAGCCATATGATCCTGTATTTTGAGACCCTGGGGTGTTCCCGGAACCAGGTGGACAGCGAAGTGATGCTGGGCAAACTTCTGGCCGCCGGGCACACCCAAACCGATGATCCGGCCCGGGCAGATGCCATTGTAGTGAACACGTGCAGTTTTATCTCATCTGCTGCGGACGAGGCCGTGGACACCATTCTGGAGATGGCGGCGTACAAGCAAAGCGGTGCATGCCGCCGTCTGATCGTGACCGGATGCCTGGCCCAGCGCCACAAGGATGACCCGGACCTGACCGAAAGCCTGCCCGAGGTCGATGCGTTCCTGGGGACCGGTGCGTGCGAGCGGATTGTGGAGGCGGTGGAAGATCGGGCCGTGTCCCGTTTGACCCTGTTTCCAGACCCCGATGCCCGGCCGTTTGCTGATCTGTCCGTGGACCGGGCCCTGTCCGGGGAACCCCATGCCTTTGTCAAGGTATCCGAAGGCTGCAACCGTCACTGCACTTACTGTATCATACCTTCCTTGCGGGGCCGGCAGCGGTCCCGTCCCATTGAGGATATCTGTGCCGATGCCCTGGCCCTGGTGACAAAAGGGGTCAAGGAGATCATTCTTACTGCGGAAAACACCACGGATTACGGCCGGGATCTGTCGGCTGGTACCGGATTTGCCGATGTGTTGAAATATTTATCCAGGGCCCTTTCCGCTGTGAACCCGGATGTCTGGATCCGGATGCTGTACACCCATCCCGAATCACTGACCCGGCAGATGGTCGAAACGGTCAAAGCCCACGACAATATCTGCGCTTACTATGACGTGCCCATTCAGCATTCCGACACCACAATGCTGCGGCGAATGGGCCGGCCCTATTCCGAAGAACACCTCAGGAACATGTTTGCCATGATCCGGGAAATCGATCTGGACGCGGCGCTGCGCACCACCGTGATCACCGGATTTCCCGGGGAGACCGATGAGAGGTTCGATGTTCTGCTCCGTTTTATTCAGGAGATCCGGTTCGACCAACTGGGCGTGTTCACTTATTCTGATGCCGACGATCTGCCTTCCCATACGTTGAAAAACCATGTTCCCGATGATCTGGCACAGCAGCGGCACGATACCTTGATGGCATCTCAGGCAGACATTTCGGCACAGATCAACCAGGGGCATGTGGGCAAGGTGTTTCCAGTACTGGTGGAAGAGAACCCGGAATCAGGCCTGTTTATCGGCCGGACCATGTTCCAGGCCCCGGAAGGTGGACGGGGTCACGTTTATTTATTCGGCAGGCCTTGCCATCGGGTCTATGGTTCAGGTAAAGATAACGGACGGGTATGAATACGACATTGCCGGCGAAGTGTGGCCCCAGTGACCGGGGGGTGTCCGGGACCGCTGCATTGTTGCATGAGAACGGCTTATTTCTGGGGAGAAGGCATGAATACCGATTTAAAGACACAGATCATCCAGCGGGTCACACCGGACCTTGAGCAGGTGGAACAGGCCCTGAAACAGAACCTGAGTCCGCACCTGGATCTGGTGAAAAAAATCGCTTCTCATCTTTTGTTCAGCGGTGGCAAGCGGCTGCGGCCCCTTTTGTTTATCCATGCGGCCCGGATGTGCGGGTACGGGGGCGGACAGGAAACGCTGTTCTCCACCATGTTTGAATACCTGCATGCCGCTACTCTGCTCCATGATGACGTGGTAGACGGGTCAGCCCTGCGCCGGGGAAGGGAGGCGGCCCACACACGATGGCCGGCGGCCCAGGTGGTGCTCACCGGTGACTTTCTGCTGGCAAGGGCCTTGGACATTGCGGCCCGGACCAAAAATCCCCGGGTGATCTCGGTGGTGGCGGACATCACCCGGGAAATGTCCGAAGGCGAGATCGATCAGCTATACAAAAAGGGGCGCATCGATCTGACCGAAGCCCAGTATCTGAAAATCATCGAGCGTAAAACCGCGGTGCTGATCCAGGGGGCCTGCCGGTGCGGGGCGATCCTGGCGGGGGCACCTGAAAAAGAGGAGAATTCGCTGGCGGATTTCGGTTTTTATGTAGGCATGGCGTTTCAGATGGCGGATGATCTGCTGGACTATATGGCCACGGCGGACCAGCTGGGAAAAAATCCCGGGGCCGATCTGCGGGAGGGCAAACTGACGCTTCCCATGATTTACAGCCTGGGCCGTGCCGGAAAAAAAGACCGGGAATGGATGGTGCAGATGCTGGCGGATGCCACGTTCAGTTCTGATCAGTTCCAGAAACTCAAGGAAACACTTGAGTCGCTCAATGGAATTTCCTATACTCGGCAAATGGCACAGGGATATGTGGCCAGAGCGACGAAGGCCCTGGAAGATTTCAAAGAGTCTGATTCCAAAACCGTTTTACCTTAATTGCAACCTATGCGGTTCACAGAAAGGTGTAATCATGGGGATTCGAAAACAGGTATGTGTCTGTGCTGCCGTGCTGGCGGTGATTCTGCTGGCAGGGTCGGGGACGGCGGTTTCGAAAACCGCTGAAATCCAGGTGATGACGTCCGGTGTCCAGCCTATTTCCCAGGGAGATACGTCCAAGGCCCGGCAGGCGGCCGTTTCTGAAGCTCTTGAGCAGGCGGTGGCCTATGCGTTTTCCCAGGTGGTGTCGCCGTCGGTTTTTGCAGCGAATTTGGCGTTTCTGCATACCCGCATTTTGCCTGCGGCCCAGGATTATATCGTCACGTTCAAGGTGTTGGGGGAGATCACCCATCAGGACCAGTATCTGGTGGGGGTGGAATCCCGGGTTCAGTCCGGCATGCTCGAGCAGACCCTGGCAGAGGCCGGGATTCTCAAAACAGAGATGGAACAGCCCAAAGTGCAGCTTCTCATTGCCGAGCAGACCGCTCAGGATCTGCTGCCGAAATACTGGTGGGGCAACAATCCGGAACCGTATCTCTCTCATTCGGAAAATCGGATAGCGAAAATGTTTGTCCAGAAACGGTTTCAGCTGACAGGCACCGGAACGGAACGTCCTGATCCCCGGATGCATGATATCCGGTTCCCTTCCATATATGATCCGGATGCGGCCGTGGATCTGGCAAAAAGGTGGGTGCCGACCTGGTCGTACTGGGCCGGGCGGGTGCCACTGAGTCCAGTAACCGCATGGGGGATGAGAAAATATTTGATGCGGTGGTGTCTCTGGATGTTCTGGATGTGGCCACCGGGGAATCGGTGGCGGTTGTGAACACCAGGCTTCGGCCAAAGCTGAGGTGGGACGTCCCGGTGATGTTCTGGCCATTGTTCAGGCGGCGGATCTGGCGGCAGCGGATCTGGCGGCGAAGATTGACCGTGCCTGGACACAGAAACAGAGAAAAGAAAGGGCATTTAATGTCCGGATCGAAGGAAACGAATTCCTTCCCCGGTTCATTTCCTTGAAAAAGCGGTTTGCTGAAATCCGGGAAATCGAAAATGTCCAGCCACGGGAGATCGGGTCGGACCAGGCCGTTCTTGACATGGTATATAAAGGCAGCCCAGACGATTTCGCCCAGCGCATCATGTTCACGGCATTTGACGAGTTCGGGATTGAAATCATCGAGGTGTCGGAATCTCTGGTCAATATTCGGTTTGTGGATGATTCAACAATTTTGGAATGAGGTATTTGTTTTTCTTGACATGAATTTCGGGGTCTGGTAAAAGAATCAGATCATTACAGGCGCGTAACTCAGTTGGTAGAGTGCTACCTCGACACGGTAGAAGTCAGCGGTTCAAGTCCGCTCGTGCCTACCACAGAACCGATCAGGGGACCGGGAAACCATTTCCGGCCCCCTGTTTGATTTTGGCAAAAAGGAAACAGCGATGTTGAAAACCATGGCAGCTCAGATGACCCTGTTGCTCAAAACCGGCGGCAGGCGGAGCAATGGCTGGATTCTTTTTAAATTCGCCTTGATGCTGATTTTTCTGTTTGTACTTTTCTCCGTACTGTTCCATGTCTTGATGATGTATGAAGGCCGCTATTATTCCTGGATCACGGGTTTTTACTGGACCCTGACCACCATGTCCACCCTGGGGTTTGGCGACATTACCTTTCACAGTGATCTGGGACGGCTGTTTTCAATTGTGGTGCTGTTCAGCGGGATCGTTTTTCTGCTGGTGATGCTGCCGTTCACCTTTATTCAGTTTTTTTACGCCCCCTGGCTGGAGGCACAGAACAAATCCAGGGCACCCCGATCCATTCCAGAAACCACGGCAGGTCATGTGATTCTGACCCATTTTGATGCGGTGGCGGTGACGCTCATCGAAAAACTGGAACAATACGGTATTCCATATGTGGTCCTGGTTTTGGAACTTCAGCAGGCCCTGGATCTGCATGACCGGGGGTACCGGGTGGTGGTGGGAGAACTGGATGATCCGGAAACCTACCGGCGGCTGAACATCGAGCAAGCCGCATGGTGGTGGTGTTGAACGATGATATCGCGAGCACCAACATCATTTATACCATCCGGGAAATCAGCGACCGGGTGATCACGGTTACCAACGCTGATCTGGATGATTCCCTGGACATCCTGCAACTGGCCGGCAGCACCCATGTGTTCCAGTTCACCCGAATGCTGGGCCGCGCCCTGTCACGGCGGGTTCTGGGGGTCCGGATGCAATCCAACATTGTCGGCCGGTTCGATGAACTGCTCATAGCAGAGGTCCCGGCCATGCGCACCTGGCTTCAGGGCAAAACCATGGCGGAAAGCCGGCTGCGGGAAAAGTGCGGGGTTACAGCGGTGGGGGTCTGGGAGCAGGGTATGTTTTATATTCCCACTGCGGACACCCGTATTCTGGAAACCACTGTTCTGGTGCTGGCAGGCACACGGGATCAGCTGGAGCAGTTCGACCGCTCCATTGCCCGGGAAGCAGAGAAAAAAGAAAACGTATCGGATGGCCCCGTGGTGGTGCTGGGCGGGGGCCGGGTGGGTCAGGCCGTGGCGGATGCGCTGGAAAACAGGGAGATCGATTTCCGGGTGGTGGAAAAAGAACGGGCATTGCTGATAGACATGACCGCTTTATCCATGGCAGCGCCGCGGACCGGAACGTTCTGATCCAGGCCGGGATCGAGCGGGCTCCGTGCATTATCATCACCACCCATGACGACAGCTTGAATATCTACCTCACCATCTACTGCCGCCGACTACGGCCAGATGCCCAGATCATCAGCCGGGCCAGCCTGGACCGGAATATCAATACCCTGCACCGGGCCGGCGCCAACCTGGTGATGTCGTTCAGTTCGCTCGTCACCACCACCATCATGAATCTGATTCAGCCTCAGAAAGTGCTCATGCTGTCAGAAGGGTTGAATGTGTTTCGGATGGAATTGAGCCCTCGATTGGAAACCATGGTGCTGCGGGACGTGAAAATCCGGGAGAAAACCGGCTGCAGCGTGGTGGCGGTGAAAAAGGGGGACCGCCTGACTATCAACCCCGATCCTGCCATTGTCCTGGAAAAAGGAGATGAGCTGGTGCTGATCGGGAATGCCCGGGCAGAAAAGCTGTTTACGGAAAAATACCCTGCCCCCAGCGACCCGGAGTGAGGTATTCAAGGGGTCTGTACCCGTGACTGCCGGCCGGCACCACTTCATCGGCCGGATAAACAAAAGTGTCTGGAAAAAGCGTTTCTGTCTGCTGGTCAAAACGGTTGTCAAGACCACAAATCGGGTAGACTGCCTTCCGGGGCGGCAACGGCATGCTTCAATCTCTGCAGGCATGTTCCTGCATGGCGTTCCTTCTTTTTACGCCGGGTGGAGGCTCCCTGCTGACTCCTGGCACATGACTGCCGAATATTATAGCTTATTAATTTAAAGAATAATCAGCATCTGCCAAGGAAAATAATGACAAAACCGATCAGGCCAGGGCCTGGTTGATACGGCGTGCCGCCTCCTGGGTCTGGTCGATGATATGCGGCATCCGTTCATCGGACATTCCGGCCTTGAATCCCACCACCCACAGAGCCGGCAGCGGCCGGAAAAGGGAGACAGGCATACGGCCACGGCCCGGACTCCAACCAGGTATTCTTCATCATCCAGGGCATACCCGTTTATTTTGACCGTTTCAAGTTCTGCCAGATAATCAGCCGGATCTGTGATGGTTTTGGCAGTGAACCGGCGGATGGAGTTGGCATTCAGGTAAGCCGCCACATCCGGTGCGGGCATGCTGGACAAAAACGCCTTTCCCACAGCTCCGGCCAGCAAGGGAAGGGCCGTCCCGATGGGAGAACTGATCTTGAAATCCTTTGTGGATTCGACAATGTCAATGACCGTCACATGATCCTGGCTGCGGATTCCCAGAAACACGGATTCATTGCACTTTTCCATCAGGGTTTTCATGATCGGTCGGGCCGTTTGGATGATATCAACCCGTTGATAGGCAGCCTTGCCCAGTTCCATCAGGGTAAGGCCGATGGTGTAGCTTTTGGAGGAAGGATCACGGATAATGGCGCCCTGTTCCTCCAGGGCGGCGGTAATGCCGTGAACCGTGCTCTTGCTGATGTTTAGAAGAGAAGCGATGTCACTGATGCGCAACCCGTTTCGGGATCTGGATATGGCAAAGAGAATGTCGAATGCTTTTTTGACAATGGGGGCCTGGTAACGTTTTGGTCATGATGGGTTGTCATTGTTCTTTTTTATTTGGTTGATCCGGGTAGAATAACCTATAGTTTCCATAAGTAAGGCATAAAAAGCAATAATTGTCAAGAAGGGGGGTGTTTTGTCTGGAAAAGCGGCCGGAAAAAGGTAAGGCGCAATAAAATTTTGCATCGCAATTTTTTTTATTGCGCCATCCATAGTACTGTTCCGCTGAAAACGGATTCCAAGTGGATTCGAATATGACGACGAATTGACGTCATGAAGATTCAATGATTTAATTGAATCTTCATGACGTCAATTCCGGGCGGGTTCGAAGGTGGATGGACATTGATCCGGACTTTTTTTGAGGCAACTGTGAATTGCTGGCACGGTTATGGCATTAAAATCGCCATAAGTTAAATTGCCAGGAATTAAGGAGACAGTAAGTTATGAATAAAGATGTGTTCAGTTTGTGTTTCATGTGCTCGGTCAGATGCCCCATCAAAGTTAGCGTCAAGGACGGGCATGTGGACTGGATTCAGGGGAATCCTCATGTGGCGGGAATCGACAGCCGCCTGTGCCCCAGAGGATCGGCCGGAAATCCCTGCTGTATGATGACCAGCGGCTTCAGTCGCCCTGATCCGTGTGGGGACAGGGGATCAGGCAACTGGCGCAAGGCGTCCTGGGATGAAGCCCTGGATTATGTAGGATCCCGGCTCAAGGAGATCAAAGAGACCCATGGGGGCATGCTATCGTCCTGGGAGAACGGGCCCAATTGGCCACCCATGTAAGCAAGACATTTCTCAAAGCCATGGGATCTCCCAACCATTACACCCATGACGCGCTGTGCAAGGGGTCTATGAATACAGCCTGCCGAAGCATGTTCGGCTATACTGACGGTCAGGTAGGTATCAACTACGGGAATACCAAGCATATTGTTCTTTACGGCAGAAACATTTTTGAGGCCATCAATGTCAAAGAGGTGAATACCCTGATGGACGCCTTGGAAAAAGGGGCCAAGCTGACCTATATCGATCCACGGGTTAATGTGACCGCCAGCAAGGCCCACCGATACTGGATGATACGGCCGGGAACCGATTTGGCCCTGAACTACGGTCTGATTCATGTGATTTTAAAGGAACGGCTCTATGATGCCAGATTCGTGGACAGATGGGTTCACGGCCTGTCCGCTTTGCAGGATTTCGTCAAGGAGTTGACCCCGGAATGGGCGGAAAATGAAACCGGGATACCGGCCGGTGAGATTATGGCGCTGGCAAGGGAAATCAGCAAAGACAAGCCGGCGGTGATCTTTCATTACGGGTATCGGTGTGCCAGCCATCAGAACGAAATCTACATGCGCCGCTCCATCCTCATGCTCAATGCGCTCATGGGATCGGTAGAAGCCAAAGGCGGGATCTTCTTCAAAAAAGGGCCTGGTGCCGAAGGCGGCAAATCGGCCAGAAAGCTGGTGGATCAGGAGTTCCCCAAAATCGAGGTTCCCCGGTTTGACAAGGTCGGGACCCCGGATTTCCCATTGCCGGACCCGGCCCATGGCGTGGCACAGATGCTTCCGTATGCCATTCTGAATGAGGACCCCTATCCCATCAAAGCGCTGATCAATTTCCGCCTGGATCCTCTCATGTCCATCGCAGATACCAACAACACCAAACGAGCACTGGATAAACTGGATCTCATCGTGACCATCGACATCAACTATTCGGATATCGCTTGGTATTCCGATGTGATTCTTCCGGAATCCACCTATCTGGAAAGAACGGATTGCATCCAGCAGATGAACGGACTCAAGCCCATGATGTTTCTGCGGGAAAAGGCGGTGGAGCCCCGGTATGACACCCTGGAAGGTGCCGTTATCCTCAAGCGCATTGCCGACCGCATCGGCATAGGGGATTATTTCCCCTATGAGACCATGGACGAGCTGGTGGACTGGCAGCTGGAAGGGACCGGATTTACCAGAAAAGACTTTGAAGCAAAAGGATTTGTCAGCTACGGCAAATCCCAGATTTTTTGGGACAGAAATAATATCCCTTTCAAGACTCAATCCGGGAAAATTGAATTCAAATCCGCGTTGCTGGAAGATGCCGGTTTTCCCTCTTTCCCCCCTATGAATCCCCGGAAGCCCCCCGGAGAAACAGTTTCGTCTGGTGGTGGGCCGCACTGGCCTCCATACCCATGTTTCCACCCAGAATGTCCCTTATCTCAATGAGCTGATGAAAGAAAACCTGCTGTGGGTCAATACCAAAAAAGCAGCGGAACTGGGTATCGGCGACGGCGATCTGGTGGAGGTGGCATCCTCCTGCGGCAAGGGACGGATCAAAGCGTTTGTCACCGATCTGATCCATCCGGAGTCGGTGTTTATGGTTCACGGATTCGGCCATGAAGCTAAGCTGGCTGCCCGGTCCTACAACCGGGGATTGTCCGATGCCCTGCTCCAGAAAAATGTCTATGACAAGGTGGGCGGCAGCCCGGCATACCACGACACCTTTGTAACCGTGACCCCGGTGTAATTATCTTAAGGAGACAATGAATGAGTCAGTACTACCTGTTCCAGGACAGCAAAAAATGTATCGGGTGCCACGCCTGCGAAATCCAGTGCAAAACCAATAAGGATCTGCCCGAAGGTCCCAAACCCTGCCAGATCATCCAGGTGGGGCCCAAGTTTATCAATAATCTGCCCAAGATGTCTTTCATCTTTATGCCCTGCTTCCACTGTGAAGATCCCTGGTGCGTGTCCGCCTGCCCTACCGGGGCTATGCAGCAGCGGTCTTCGGACGGCATCGTGTTTGTTCAGAAAGATCTGTGCGTGGGGTGCAAGACCTGTATTTCCGCCTGTCCCTGGGGAGCGCCCCAGTGGAATCCCGACACCGGCAAGGTGGAGAAGTGTGATTATTGTAAAGACCGGATCGATCAGGGATTGGCCCCGGCCTGCGTCACCACCTGTACCACCGGGTGCCTGAAGTTCGGCAAAGTTGAGGACATGACCCAGATTCGTCGGGAACGCCATGCACAGTCCGTGGCGTCCTTTGAGAACAGCAGCTTTTAAGAGGAGTATGATCCATGGCCCAAAACGCCTGTCCGGTTCAGTCCACCCTGCAGTTTTTGACGGAGCGAATTCAATCGGGTGTTCTGACAGACCCCAGGGTGCGGCGGATATGTGAATCCATCCGGATGCTGGTGGAGGAGATTTCTCTGGGAGAAGCTGTAGACGGCCATATGGCCGCTATTGATGAGCTGATGGCGGAATTTGAAACCAGAAGTCCGGATGATACCGCCATCAAAACCCGGGAGTATTTGAACCGGATGTTGGCGGAACACCGGGAAATGTTTGTCAGCCATATTGAATCCCGGAATTGTCCCACCCATGATTGCGGCGTCATTGCGCCGTCCCCTTGTCAGATGGCGTGCCCGGCCGGGATCGATGTGCCCACCTATCTGGCGTTGATTGCCGAAGGCAAGGATGCCGAGGCAATCTCCGTGATCCGGGAAGACAACCCGCTGCCCTGGGTGTGCGGACTGGTTTGTACCAGACCCTGTGAGATGATGTGTGTCCGGGGCCGGATCGACACCCCCATTTCCATCAAATTTCTCAAGGCCTTTGCGGCGGAGCGGGCCCTGTCGGACCGCCGGTACGTCAATCCGGAACCGGCTCCGCCCAACGGAAAGAAAGTGTGCGTGGTGGGGGCTGGCCCGGGCGGGCTGTCCTGTGCTTATTATCTATCGTTGATGGGATATTCGGTCAAGGTGATCGAATCTTTGCCCTTTGCCGGGGGAATGCTCATGGTGGGAATTCCCCGGTACCGGCTGCCCCGGGAGGTGATCGACCGGGAAGTGGCCATGATCGAAGATCTGGGGGTGGAATTCCTGTTCAATACCCGGTTCGGCACTGATGTGACCTATGAACAGATGAAGACCGAAGGCACGGATGCGTTTTTTCTGGCCATCGGCGCCCACAAGGCATGGGATATGGGGATCAAAGGGGAAACGGATTTTCCCAAGGTGATCGAGGCCATCGCGTTTTTGAAAAATGTGGCGATAGGCGACCGCCATGCGCCGGGAAAACAGGTGGTGATCATCGGCGGCGGCAACGTCGCCATTGACGCGGCCCGGACCAGCCTGCGCCTGGGGGCTGAAAAGGTGACCATTGCCTACCGCCGGTCCAGGGAACAGATGCCGGCGGACATTGAAGAAGTGGAACAGGCCGAAGAGGAAGGTATCGAATTCGCGTTTCTCACTATTCCCACCGAGATCCGGGGAGAGGCGAATGTCATCACCGGTCTGGCCTGCAACAAAGCGGAGCTGATCGCTAAACCGGGTTCGGACCGGCTGGCACCAGTTCCTATTCTGGGCAAGGAGTTTGTCATCCCCGCCGATGCGGTCATCTCGGCCATCGGCCAGTATGTGGATGATGCAGGCATGAACGCTTTTGACAAAATTCGCTGGACCCGCAGAGGGACCATCGAAGTGAATCACGCCTCCATGGAAACCAGTATGCCCGGCGTATTTGCTGCCGGAGACGCGGTGTCCGGACCCGCCACGGTTATTGAAGCCATTGGCGGCGGAAAACGGGCTGCCGAGGCCATTCACCGGTATTTCAACCACATCCCTCAGCCCAGGATGCCCAAGATCCCGGTACGGAGGCGCAGACACTCCATGATCGAGATGGCGGCATCCGAAAAAATGCGGTTGACCCGGCCTTCCATGCCCATGCTCAATGTGGACCGGCGGCGGACCACGTTTCAGCAGGTGGAGCTGGGGTATGACGAGGAAGCGGTCCGGAAGGAAGCCCGGCGGTGTCTGCGGTGCGATGTGTGCCGGCGGTGCGGAAAATGCGTGGAAGTGTGCCGGGACAAGATGGGCATTGACGCCCTGCACCTGGGATATCTGGATTTTGACCATCCGGTGAAGACCGATTTCCGGCGGACCGCTGAAAATTGTATCACCTGCGGGGCCTGTGCTGCCAACTGTGAGAACAACGCCATGGCGATTGAGGAAAAAGACGGCAAACGCATGCTCAAGCTGTGCGGCACCGTTTTGAACGAGCAGGATATTCAGCATTGCGAAGCCTGTGGTGCCAAACTGCCCTCTGCCCAGTATATGGCGTTCATCTCCGACAAAACAGCGGACATCACGAAAAAATCGGATCAGCGGCTGTTATGTGACAAATGCCAGCGAAAACTGTCCGCCAAAATTCATGTGTCAACCCGGCCTGTCAACAAAAAATAAAGGAGAAGCATTATGACGTTCAAACACGGCAGCCGTGTGGAAGTGTTTCAGTCGTCGTCGGATGAAGCCTGGGAACCGTATATGAATGATTTCATTGGTGTCCACGGAGTGGTGACCGACCCGGATACCTCCATCAATGATCCGGATGCGCTTGTCGAGGTCAGTCTTCAGGGGAAAGGCACCCACCGCCTGCCCCAGGACTGTCTCAGGCTGCTGGCCGACAAGCAGGATGAACCCTCATGACAGAGATTTTCATCAACGGGAAACCCATCGCCTGCGAAGAAAATCAGACGGTGCTGGAAGCGGCAAGGCACTGCGGCATCGATATTCCTCACCTGTGTTATCACCCGGCATTGAAACCCTCCGGGGCCTGCCGGGTCTGCGGTGTGGAAGTCACTTCTCCCACCGGACGTCAGACCGTGATGCTGTCCTGCCTGCTCAAGGTCAAACCGGGCCTGAATGTGCTCACCGACTCGCCCATGGTCAATGCGCACCGCCAGACCGCGTTCGAGAGGCTGATCCAGCTGGCTCCCCATGCCCGCCGGATTCGTGATCTGGCCGAACGGTATCACGTAAAACTGCCCCCGGAACCGGACGAATGCATCCGCTGCCGGCTGTGCATAAGGGTGTGCCAGGAGATTGTGAAGGCCGGGGCGCTGAAAATGGAGAAAACCGCTGCCGGCGGCCGTGTGGGCAAAGGAGACGGCCGTTGCATCGGCTGCGGGACCTGCGCCAATATCTGTCCCACCGACGTGATCCAGGTGACGGACAAGGACAGTGTCCGGATCGTGTCCATTCAGGGGGAAATCATCGGGCAGCTGCCTTTGGCAAGGTGTGAGGCGTGCGGACGGATGTTCGCTACAGCCGATTTTCTGACCCGGGTATCCCACATTAACCCGGATCACCCGGATACCAAGGAACATCACAACCTGTGCCCGGGATGTGTCAAGTTGATGTCCACCCGGGCCAGAACCGAAAAGGCGCATTTAAAAAAATGAACCGGACGGGCTGCCTGCTCTGCCTGGCCTTGGCCTGGGTACTGCTGCGGCCGGCACCGGTGCTTGCCATTCAGCTGCACAGCGGTAATGCCGGCATTATCGCGCATCAGATCGGGCATCTGTTTTTCCTGTTCGCCATGGTGGCCCTGATGTTTACCATCAACAGCCAGGGATTGATCCGGCAGAAGGGGTGGCGACAGATTCAGTTTGGAGCCCTGTTTTTCATTTTCTGGAATCTGGCTACCCTGATCGCTCATTTTTTGGACAATCAGATCCAGGTGGTGCGAATCGAGACCCTGAGCGTCACCAGGCTGGCGGTGGTGACTCAGCCGGATTCCCAGCTGCTGGCCGTGGTCTATTATTTTCTTAAAATGGATCATCTGTGGTGCGTGCCGGCCATGATCTTTCTGTTTCTGGGGTTGGACACCCTGCTCAAGACACAGCGGGAGTCACGACAGAAATCACGCCAGGAAGCACGGCGGCCGACCGCAAAGGAGACCGGACAGTGACTGCCAACCTGCCCATTCTGCTAACGGATGTGCTGGGCTCCGTATTCATGGTGGTGCTGGGGGTCTTGTCCTTGTTTAAGGCCAAATCCTGCGGGACATGGATCCGGATAACGTGGTGTTTCTCTATCTGATCTGGATCTGCGCCGGGTTCACCATATTTGCGGTATCCCGGTCGTTCAGCCACATTTTGAGACAGTTTCTGCTGCTCACCGGCAGCGGAGATACCTGGAACAGTATCGGTCCCTTCACCGGTGCCGTCAATACTATTTCCTTCATGCTTGTGGGTACGGTCACCCTGTTTTTCAACCAGAGCTGGCGGATCAATGAAAAAGTGCTGTCCGCCAAGCAGAAACATGAGGAAACCAGTGCCAAACTTCTGGAGCTGAACCAGACCCTGGAGCACAAAGTGGTGGAAAGAACCGAGATGCTGACCAGTTCCGAACATAAAGCGAGGCGGATTTTTGAACACTCCCTGGATACCATTGTGGTCACGGACCTTTTTCATCATTGCCGAGATCAACCAGGCCGGCGTGGAACTGACCGGGTATGAAAAATCCGACATCCTTGGCAATGAAATGGGTCTTAAGAATTTTCTGTCGGTCCGGTCGGAGCGGGAAAAAATACTGAATCGGCTGGAGATCCATGAATATATTCTGAACGAAGAGGCGGATTTCCTCAGGGCCGACCAGTCCCTTGTCCGGGTCCTGATCACCGGGGGCGTGGATTACGGGGCCTTTGGCTGCGGCAAGACGTTTCATTTCATCATCAAGAACATCAATGACAAAAAGCAGATGGAACAGCAGATCGCCCAGGCGGATAAACTGGCAGCATTAGGCGAACTGTCCGCTGGTGTGGCCCATGAGATCAACAATCCGTTAGGCATTATTCTGGGATATACCCAGCTGATGCTCAAAAACCCCGGGGATCACGAAGAGGACCTGAAAACCATTGAAAAGCATGTCAAAAACTGTCGGACCGTGGTAACGGACCTGCTGACCTTTGCCAGAAAAGGCTCCAAAAGATACAGCCCATCGATGTGTGCCAGGTGGTGGAAGATGTGATTAATTTTCTGGGCAACCATTCCGATTTCAGGAATGTCTGGATCCAGTCTCCGGCTCCCTGCAGCAGGCCGTTGATGGTTTTCGGCAATGAACAGGAATTGTCTCAGGTGATTATTAACCTGATGATCAATGCCTGCCATGCCGTGGATAAAAAAGGGCGAATCCAGGTGGAAACCGGGATGGATGCCCAAAAAAGGGTTCGAATTTCGGTCAAGGACAACGGCACGGGGATCCCGGAAAAGGATTTTTCCCGGATATTCGACCCGTTTTTCACCACCAAACCCGTGGGCCAGGGGACCGGACTGGGGCTGTCTGTGGGATACGGCATCATTCGGCGTTACGGTGGAGATATCACGGTTAGAAACCGGAAAGACAAAGGGGCTGTGTTTATCATCACCCTGCCCCGGGCTGATCTGAAAACGGATATCCAGGACAGGGGAGAAGAAAAATGACCGCGCGGATCCTGGCAGTGGACGATGAAAAAGATATGACCCGCCTGCTCAAGCGGACCCTGGAATCGGAAATCGACTGCACTGTGCTTATGGCATTTTCCGGGGAAATGGCGTTGAATGTTTTGGAAAAAGATGCCTGTGACCTGGTGATCTGCGACATCCGCATGCCGGGCATGGACGGATTCGAGCTGCTGGAACAGATCAGGAAACGGTACCCGGATCTGACTGTGGTGATGCTCACGGCATTTGGAAACATTGATTCCGCGGTGACAGCCATTAAAAGCGGGGCCTATGACTTTATCGCCAAGCCCTTTGAACAGGATGAGATCATTTTCAAAATCGGCAAGGCGCTTGAAAGAAGCCGGCTGCTGCTGGAAAACAAACAGCTGCTCAAAGCCAGGGACAGGGATTTCTCGCCTCTGGTGGGGCTGAGCCCGGCCATGGAAAAGGTGTTTCAAAAAATCGATCTGGTGGCGTCGTCTGATGTCACAGTGCTGATCACCGGGGAATCCGGCACCGGTAAAGACCTGACCGCCCGATCCATCCACCGTCGCAGCCAGCGCGGCAAAGCCCGGTTCATTCCGATCAACTGTCCAACCATTCCGGAACATATTTTGGAAAGTGAACTGTTCGGGCACAAGAAAGGGGCGTTTACCAGTGCGTTTCAGGATAAGACTGGACTGTTCCAGGAAGCGGACAACGGGACCATCTTTCTGGATGAGATCGGGGACATCGGTTTATCCATTCAGACCAAGCTGCTACGGGTGATCCAGGAAAAAGAGATCAAACCTTTAGGCGACAACCGGGTCCGGAAGGTGGATGTCCGCATCATCGCCTCCACCAACCAAGACCTTCAAGCGAAAATCGCGGCAAAAGAGTTCAGGGAAGATCTGTTTTACCGGTTGTCGGTCATCACCATCGAGCTGCCGCCTCTGCGGGACCGGATCGAGGATATTCCGCTGTTGGCGGAACATCTGGTGGCCAAAAATTGCAAAAAATTGAACAAGCCGCTGAAAACCATTTCCACCGGGGTCATGGACCTGCTGGTGAAAAATCCCTGGAAAGGCAATGTTCGGGAACTGGAAAATGTCCTGGTTCAGGGGATTCTCTATGCCGGAGGTGATGAAATCCGCTGTTCCAATATCCCTGTTTCGGAAGCCGGTCCGGATACCTGCACGGATACTTGCCTGGACGCCGGTATCATGGACCTGCCCTATAAGGACGCGAAGGAAACCATGTTGACCCGCTTCAATCACGAATATGTGGGGGCGCTGCTGTCCATGACCAACGGCAATATCACCCGGGCAGCCAGACACTGCGGACTGGACCGCCAGGCATTGCAGCAGGTCATGAAACGGTTCGGAATTAACCCGGATGATTTCAGGTAGCAGGACAAGAATGTGCAATAGAATTCAGGCGCCGCATAATTTTTATTGCGCATTCCGGCAAGGTGTTCTGCGGTGCCGGGGGTGGCATGTCAGCAACTTATCTCAAAACTCTAATGAATTCATTCGGTTGGAATAAGAAAATCAAAAAAACACGGAATGGCACTAAAATTGCCATTAAAGCTCACCATGTAAACTATTTAACGTGGTAATTTTATTTTATTTGGATTTTTATCAATTAAAGGAGGAAAAATGATGATGAAGAACCGAACCAGGTTTTATCTTGCAACCGCGCTGATGATTCTGTTCTCGTTTGTGGCTGTGGCCATGGCCCAGACCGGATCGGAGCTGACCACACCGGACACGCCGGAAAAAATGAAGGCAGCCATTGAGGCCAGTCTTCAGGATCCGGGGTATGCAGCGAAAACTCAGGAAGTGATCAAGCCGGGAGAAACACCGGGCTTTTTAGGAATTCCGGGCGCACCGAATCCCAGTCTGATTCTGGGTCTTCTGTGGGCCATCTGGGTGGGCTGGATTTTTTCCACGGTCGGGGCCTTTGGGGGCATCATGGCCGGGGTGGGCCATATCACGATTTTCGGGCTGGCGGATTACGCCAAATCCTTTGGCAAAGCAACCCGGTGAACAACCTGCTTACCGACTCCATCCGTGTGTCCAACCAGTGGCTGGTGGGCCTGAGTGGGGTGATCTCTTCATTCAACTACTACCGCATGGGCCGGCTGGTGGCACCGCTGGGCATCTGTCTGGCCATCGGGGGCGTGGGCGGTTCCTGGCTGGTACCGGAACTGACCGCCGGTAAAATTTCTTTGAAGGATTACATCGATTTTTCGGACTGATTGTGTTTGTGCTTGGTTTTTTTCTGATTTATGAAATGACTCCGAAAGGGTCAGCCGGTAAAAAACAGGCCAAAGCAGCAGCCCAGGCTTTTGAAAAAGCGGCCAGGGAAAAATCCGATACAAAGGATCAGGGGGTCAAGATCATTGAAGGGTCCTGGACCTTCATGTGGATTGCCGTGGGCCTGGTGGTGTTGTCAGCGCTCTGGATCAACCTGATTCCTGCCCTTAAATTTGTGCCGTATATTCTGTGTCTGGCCGGCTGGGCCATGACCTTTATGATCGGCAATATCCGGTTCACCTTTTACGGACAGGAATTTTCTTTCAAGGCTTACGTCCCCATGATCGGCGGTATCGTGATCGCGGCCCTAGCCTCCTTTCTGGGGGTTGGCGGCGGATTCCTGTATGTGCCGTTCCTGACGTCTGTGGCCGGACTCCCCATGTTCCTGGTGGCCGGTACCTCGGCCCTGTGCGTGCTGGTGGGCATGATCGTGTCCATTTTCTCGTACATGGTGGGTAAAGGCGTGGTCATTGCCTGGGGATTTATCGGTGTTGAGCTGATCGGGATTTTCATCGGTTCCATGATCGGCCCCCGGACCTCCAAGTTTATCCCGGAAAAAGTGCTGAAATGGATTTTTATCATTCTTGCCTTTTACGTGGGTATCCGGTATACCTCAAAAGGATTTCTGGGGTACAGCCTGCTGCCGCCGTTCTAGTTAGTGGGAGCGGTAGGTGTGCGTGACTGAACGATAGATAGAGGGCGCACAGACGCGTTTCAACGGGTGTTCAGGGGGCGGTAGCCATCCGGTCTCTGATCACCCCTTGTTTTTTATTGCCGAATATTTGTCGTGTCCGGTTGGGGCGGTATCTTGCCATCAACCGCACAGAACCGCCACATTAAAGAATAATATGGATTCCATACAAGGCATACTGACTGTTATCGATCCGGTGCTGATCTATCCCTACCGGCTGTTTGACAATCCCATGGCCGGATGGTGGGTGGGGACCTTCTGCCTGGCAGCCTGGGCCGTGGTCATCGGGGAGATCACTATGGCTGTTGCCGGCCGGATCAACCGGTCTGCCGTATCCGACAATCTGGATGACACCATGTATTACCATGAGCAATCCATGAAGGCCAAGCAGGCCGGGGATGAAAAAGCCTATAAAGGAATCAACAAGCTGGCCAATGAAGCCTATGGCAAATCTTTTTTTCTGCTCATGGCCATGGGCATGGCGGCCCTGTGGCCAGCGTTTTTCGCTGTGGCCTGGCTGGAGAAGCGGTTCGGAAGCATCGGCTTTACCATGCCTGAATGGGCCGGGGGGATGGAATTGAGTTTCACGGCCCCGTTTATTCTGATTTATATTGTTTTGCGGGTGATTTGGGCCAAAACCAAAAAAAAATTACGACCGTCTTCAAATCGCTGAACACACTGCTTTGACATGATAGGAACCGGTCAGATCGTTTTTCCCGCAAATCCCATCCCAGGCTAACCCAAACGTACATTTGTCTGCGCTTCACAACATTTATAGGAGATTTCAAACACCGGTGAAATACAATGGTCCTGCCCTCTGGCGGGCGGGACCGCCATGGTGAGCAGCTTGTGAAGGGTGGGCAGGCGCCAGCCCGTGCGGTCGCAAAATTTCTGTTCATTCAACTGATCCACATATTTTTTTGCCTGGTGCCAGGTTACCGGGAATCCAGTACCGCATTGTTACCACACCAGACCGGTCTGCCGGTCCGTCACGATACCGTTTTCCGACACTGCAAAATCATTGACGTCATATCCCCGTTCCCGGAGCTCCATAGAATGAAAATCCCACCCGGATGCTTGCATGGCGGTGTTCCTAACGATCTCCCCTGCGCCGGGACAGGCCAAAGTCACAGATTTTGACGACACCCAGATCTGTGAGCAGGATATTGGCCGATTTGATGTCCCTGTGAATGATGCCGAAAAAATGAAGGAATGAAAGCCCTTTGAGGGTTTGGACAACATAGCGAACCGCTTTTGAACTGGAATGGTCCGGGTTTGTTCCGCTTCATCCGACTCGCCCATATGGGTCCCAGGTGGTTGCAGAAAAAATTCATGATATAGTACAGCTGCCCATCGGTCTGGCAGAAGTCCGGGACATCCGCCACATGGGGATGGCGGATGGATGCCATGATCACCGCTTCCTGTGTGAATCGCGCTTTCAGATCTTTCGGGACCGTCAGTTCCGCCTGCAGCAGGGTTTCTGGGCTGGCCCACGCTGCCGGCGTTGATGATGTATTTGCGGGCGGAATCCGGGCCGTATCCGATGTTGTCCCCCAAGGAGATCATTGTATCGACCTTGAGATACCCGATGATCTCGAGCACGGCCTGAAACGTCTCCAGATTGGCTTGTATGTCCGACAGGACAGCTGTTTTTTATCGTGCAGCCTCCCATTTTTTGGGGTTTTCTCCCTGTGAAGGTTCAGTATATCCGAAAAGCGGTGTATGTGCAGACCCTAACCTGATTCTAACAAAAAATTAAAAACCACCTAACGCAGATCATTTACAGTAACGGACTGACTGTTGAGCATAAGTCCTTTAAAACCGGCCGGCCGATGGTGACCACCGGCTTTCAACGAAAAGATTAATTTAAAGAAACCCGTAATGAATTCAAAACAGACAAACACAGCCGCTGGTTCCAGGCGTTCCCATCGACTTGTTCCCAAAGAAAACCGGAACACGGTGGGTGAAAAGCAAGTCGTAAATCCCAAAATGCGGTGTGAAGATGTCAGTGTTTTTATGACAACGGCGCCAGCAAGGCCATCAATGCCGTGTCATTGGATATCGGCACCAATGAAGTTATTTCATTGATCGGTCCGTCCGGGTGTGGGAAATCCACGTTCATCCGTTGTCTCAACCGCATGAATGACACCATCGAAGGGTGCAGGGTGAATGGCTGTATCTATCTGGATGGCAAAAATATCTATGACAAAGATGTGGATGTGGTCCCTTTGCGGGCCAGGGTGGGTATGGTGTTTCAGAAGCCCAATCCGTTTCCTAAATCTATTTTTGACAATGTGGCGTATGCCCCCCGGATTCATGGGCTGGTAACCAATAAAAGCGAGACCGAAGAACTGGTGGAAGAATCATTGGTTCGGGCCGGTCTTTGGAACGAGGTTAAAGACCGCCTGAATCAACCCGGTACCGGGCTGTCCGGTGGGCAGCAACAGCGGCTGTGTATTGCCCGGGCCATTGCGGTCAATCCGGAAGTGATCCTCATGGATGAACCCTGTTCTGCCCTGGATCCCATTGCCACCGCGATTATCGAAGAACTTATTGAGGAGCTTCGACAGGAATACGCCATTGCCATTGTGACCCATTCCATGCAACAGGCCTCTCGGATTTCCCAGCGAACCGCCTATTTTCACATGGGGGACCTGATTGAAATCGGTCCCACGGAACAGATTTTTCTAAATCCTTTGCACCAGCTGACCCAGGACTACATCACGGGGCGGTTCGGTTAACTTCGGATGGCCGAAGTCCGTCTCCGGAAAATCGGTTGGAGAAGCCCGGAAGCAGCGCAAAAAGAACTTGACTTTCGAGTTGTTTTATCTGCAGGGTCAGGCATCAAATCAATCCGGGTTCGCCGGCCGCCGCTTTTGCACTGAGCTGGCCATCCAGGGCGGACGAGACGATACCGCCGCTGTATCCGGCCCCTTCCCCGGCCGGATACAGGCCATGAATCTCCGGATGCATGCGGGTGCCGGGATCCCTGGGGATTCTCACCGGGGAACTGGTTCGGCTTTCCACGGCTAGGATCAGGGCCTGGTTTGTGACATATCCCTTCATTTTTTTGCCGAATGCAGCAAAACCCTGTTTCAGTGCCCGGGTGATCCCAGGTCCCAGAATATCTTTGACGGGATAAGTGACGGCTCCGGGAATGTAGGAGGAAGGCGGCAGGGAAGCGGAGACCCGGTTCACCAGGAAATCGGTGAGCCGCTGGGCCGGGGCAGCCAGGGTGCTGCCGCCGGCGGAAAAGGCCTTTTGCTCTATCTCCTGCTGAAAGGCGAGTCCGGCAAAATGACTATGTTTTTGGTGGTGCCGCCACAATCTGTCGTCCACGGTGACTACCATGCCGGCATTGGCGTTCGCCAGGTTTCTGGCGGAACTGGACATGCCGTTGAGCACCAGCTCTCCGGGTGCGGTGGCCGCTGGCACCAGCATGCCGCCCGGGCACATGCAGAAGGAATACACCCCGGTGCCGTTAAACTGGCCGGAAAATGCATAACGGGCGGCCGGTAGATGCGGGTTGCCTGAATGCCGGCCATACTGCATTTCATTGATCAGGGCCTGGGGATGCTCCACCCGGACCCCCATGGCATAGGGTTTGGCTTCCAGCCGGATTCCCAGGTTGTCCAGCAGATAATAGATATCCCGGGCCGAATGACCCGTGGCCAGGACCACGGCCGGGGATAAAAATTCCCGGGTCAAGGTGGTGACCCCATGAATCCGGTCACCGGCCAGAATCAGGCCGGTGATCCGGGTATTGAAATGGATTTCACCACCGCAGGACAGGAGGGTTTTCCGGATGGCGGTGATGATTTTTGGCAGCCGGTTTGAACCGATATGGGGGTGGCGTCCGCCAGGATGTCCGGGGAGGCCCCGTGCTGCACCAGCAGGGCCAGGATCTCCCGGACATTGCCCCGCTTGGTGGCCCGGGTGTAAAGCTTGCCGTCACTGTAAGTACCGGCCCCGCCCTCGCCGAAACAGTAGTTGGAGTCCGGATGGCAGATTCCGTCCCGGTTTATTTTTTTCAGGTCGAACCGCCGTGAGGTGACATCTTTTCCCCGCTCCAGCACAATGGGGCGGATGTTATGGCGGATCAGTTCCAGGGCAGCAAACAGCCCGGCCGGACCTGATCCCACGATTACTGCAGTTTTCTTGCCGGTCACAGGCGGGAATATCACCGGTTCATATAAAGCGGGGGCGGATTCGCCAACGTAGATCTCCGCTTTCAGCACCACCTTCGGAGACCTGCTCCGGGCATCCAAGGAGCGCCTTAGAATCCGGATGCCGGAAATGTCATCAACGGAACAGTTCAGTATCCCGGCTGCGGCCCGGACCTGGGCGGCCCGGTTCCGGGCGCATTCCGGTGTCAGCTGGAAAGTGATGGAATAAACCAAGGCACATCCTTTATTTTTTAGATCAACCGGAGCCATATCTATAGCCTGGAAGCCAGCATTGCCGCACCGATCGCTCCGGTTTCCTGACAGGAGGGAGAGATGATCAAAGGCTGTTTCAGCTGTTTTTCCAGGGCCGCAACCATGCCCGGGTTTTTGGCCACGCCCCCGGTCATCATGACCGGTCCCTTAAGACGAATTTTTGCGGCCAGAATCCTCACTCGGGCTGCAGCGGCTTCATGGATACCCGCGATGATGTTTTCTTTTTTTTCCTGCCGGGCGATCATGGAGATGACTTCGGATTCGGCAAACACGGTGCAGATGCTGCTGATTTTTGACGGGTGGTCTGCCGTCAGGCCCACCGCACCCATCTGATTCAGAGCCACTTCCAGAGCATTGGCCATCACTTCCAGAAACCGCCCGGTGCCGGCCGCACATTTGTCGTTCATGGCAAAATTGTCCACCTGCCCCTGGTTATTCAGAACAATGGCCTTGCTATCCTGGCCTCCCACATCGATGACCCCGCGGATATCCGGATTCAGAAAATGCGCCCCGGCCCCGTGGCAAAGGATCTCGGTCATGGCTTTGTCGGCAAAGTCGATGCTGGCCCGGCCGTATCCCGTGGACACGACGGCCCGGATATTGGACCGGGACAGGCCGGTTTGTTGCAGCAGGTCTTCGAACACCCGGGTGCCGGCCTTCAAGTGGTGGTATCCGGTGGGCATTACCCGGGTTCCCATAAGAGTTTTGTCTTTGATCAGGGCGGCCTTGGCCGTGTTGGAACCGATATCGATGCCGGCAAAAATCATGGCCGGCCTGCCTTGCGCTTGACGATTTCCATGAACGCGTCGATCCTTGTCTCCATTTGAAACTCTGAAAAATACCGGGGGTCCACCATGTCCGCTTCGATCATGAGCACCGGGATCCCCGTTTTTTCCCGGACAATCTTCATGATATCCATCTGTCCGAAAGAATAGGGCTTGCAGGACCGGTTGGAGTGCATGACCAGTCCGTCGACATCGTAAAACCGGATCATTTTCAGTACCTCTTCGGCCATCTGGTCCACTCCGATGTTTAAATAGATCCGGGTATAGGCCTGGGCCATGGAATCCAGGAAATTGTTTACGTCAATGTGGGTCAATGCACTGCACCAGGCTGAGGTATAGGTGTCGGCCACCAGGCAGGCCTGGTGGGCGGAAAACCGGTCCGACAGCCATTTGAGACGGTGCCACATCGGCAGGTTGTCCCACAGCAGCCGATGGGTTTCACCTGGCACCACACCGATTCCTTCTTTGATGCGCTGTTCCAGTTCAGCGATCAGCTCTTTGTAGAAATCCACCGCGATCCGGGTTCCCCGCAGGGTCACAATCAGGGCTAAAAAGAAAAAAGCGTCAAACGCGGACATGGGGGAAGGCCTGCTGGCCGTGGTGCTCAGGACCTGCTGCCACAGGCGCTGGCCTTCATATGACAACTTGCCCACCGCATTCATTTTGTCCGGATCCATTTTTTTCCCGGTTATCTGTTCCAGAAAAGCGATGTATTCATGGATCTGGGCTTGAACATAATCTGCCATCTCAGTCGTATACCGGGTGTGACAGACCGGGGTGTCTAGGATGAACAGCGGCACCTGGAAGTATCTATCCTGGATTTCATACCATTTGAGGACCGTGCCGCAGATATTGTTGCAGCAGATGAGCATGTCCGGTTTGGGGAGCCCGCCGATGGGGCTGCCACCGGCCACGGCGCAGGCGATATCGGACCGGGCGTAGGAACAAAGATCCGGGCTGTACCCCATATCTTCGGCTTTGGCGCACAGGTCTTCCCCCATTTTGGCGGACCCGATCATGGCTCCGTGATTTTCGGGATACACCGGAATGATATCCATGGCTACCAGTGGTTCCACCGGTCCGCCGGACGTGATCCATGCCACCAGCCGGTGGTTCTGGGCTGCGCTTAAGGCTTCCAGATAATAAGTGGTCATCAGATCCCGCATTTTTTTCGCGGCCTTGATTTTCGGGGGGGGGATTGGTACCTCAGGCATGAGAAGATCCTTGGGCTATAGCATCTGAATAAAGGTTTCGATCCGGGTGGAAAACTGGCCATGGGCATGGTGTCCGTCATCCATTTCCAGGGCCATGTTTTTGATGCCCTGCCCATCCAGGCGTTCTTTGAGATATGGATAATCAAAGGCATGGGGGTCACAGAATTTGAGCATCACAAAGATCACCCCCTGGGCCTGCGTCTGATGGACCAGAGAGACCAGATGGTCGGCTCGAATGGTCAGGCCCGCATGTTTGGCCGGGCAGATCGCCCGTTCGAGGTACCGATGGGCCAAGGCCGCCAGAGGCGGCTTGTCTTCAGACACCAGCCGGCCGTACCATCGCTGTCCGGTGCACAGATCATCGCCCACCACGGCCCCGCCTGCGGTTTCTATGGCATCAGACAGATCCGGAGTGTCACAGATGGATCCGGCAAGGACCACCCGCTTGACCGGCGTGTCCGGTACCGGCAGTTGATGGAGAGACGCGGCCACATCTGCCAGAAGGGTGGCGGCTTCATTTCTGTCCATGATCATGGCCCCTTTGACCAGGGTATTCATGTCGGATCCCCGGATCCGTCCGGGATGGTGGAAACGAAAGTCATGGATGGCGGACAAGTGGGTGCGGATCCGGTTGAACAGGTCAATGGATGCGGCCAGATCGGCATGGGTGACGGATGTTTCCAATGCGGTTTCCAAATCGGCTTTACACCGGGCCAGCAGGGATTCCAGATATGCGGCGCTGCCTGCGGTGTTCAGCTTGGCAGGCAGTGCCAGGTCGGTAAAGAATTCGTATCGGCCGTTCATGCGCCAGAGATCGCTGAGCCGCTGCATGGAGTCACAGGTGTGGGGGAACACCGTGCCGTCCAGGAAATCCAGCCGGCCGGCCAGGCTGTCTTCCAGGATGCCCCGGACCAACGGACAGCAGTAAGACTGCAGATGGGTTTCCCCCACAAGGATGCCGTGCCCGGAAGAAAACAGCCGCATGGGATGACCGCCTGCCGCGTGAATCAACTCTTCAGGTGCCAAAGAGCATGGGTATCCGATGATTTTTCGGCCGGTCTGTCGGATGCGGGCCACAGTATCCTCAAGCCGGGTTATGGCTTCATGAAAGTGCCCAATTTCTTTCATGTCCTGAGGTCTCCAGTATTTTGATTCGTTTCGTGCAAAAAAAAGTTGTGACCTTCCGGTGATCCAGACCGGAAGGTCACAGTCTGACGGGTGTTATATCGGACATCGATGCAGAAGTCAAAGCAGGCGTGACATGAATCAATACATGTTCCGGAGGCAGTTGCTCCATCAAAGGTATTTCTCCAAGCCATCTGCGGTAATATTGCCAGCGGGAGACTTCCATGGCTCCTCTCGGAACTTTGCAGGATCCGTCCGAAGCCCGTTCCCGAAACTTCAGACGTCCGGATGATACCGCTGTGTGATTGCTGTGAAACAAATCAACGGGACCGATAATTTTCAGGCCGTATTGACGAGCATTTCTGGCGAAATAGGTTTTATCGAACAGCACAAAGGTACTGGCGGTCAGGCCGGCCAGATCCCCGTACACGTCGCCTAAAAAAGTCAGGGTCTGATCCAGGTCCGTGTCGGTGGAAGTGGGAAGTCCGAAAATCATCAACCCCATGTTGGAGATGCCCGCAGCTGCCGAGTCTTTGATCACGCGCCGGATATCAGTGACACAGGTGCCTTTGTTGATCAGGTCCAGCAGGCGCTGGGACCCGGTTTCGATGCCCCATCCGACCCATTTGCATCCGGCGGCGGACCACAGGGCCAGGCGGCCGGGTGTACAGTCAGCCGTGGGTTTGCCCAGGATATGAAAAAAGATGGACAGCCCCCTGGCCAGAATCTCTTGACAGATGACGTCCATGTCTTTGGGTAGAATGTATTCATCTGCGGAATAAAAATGGGTCACTCCCAAGGTTCGGTGGTAGTTCTCCAGTTCAGATACAAATATGTCCACCGCTTTTTTTCGGTATCCCCCGAATGAAAAATTATGGGCACAGAATCGGCATTTTCGCCAGGCGCATCCCCGGGAAAACAGCACCGGCAGCACGGGAACCGGGTTGAAGTATTGTTCCAGTGGCAGTTTTGAAAAATCCGGGGCCGGCAGGTGTTTCAGCGATATTGTCCGGGATCGGGGGTTGGTTTGAATGGTCGCCCCCGGCCTGAAAATCAGTCCGGGAATTTCCGGCCAGGCAGTGCCGGCACATAGGCCGCTGCCGCCTCTTCCCCCTCGCCTGTGACCACGGCATCGATTTCAGGCACGGCGGTCATCAGGTCCGGCACGGACAGGGCCGACATCATGGCCCCGCCCATCACGATCCGGCACCGGCGATCTGTCGTTCCCGGGACTGACTGCCCCAATACCCGTGCCAGGGCGGCGGCAAACGGCATCTGTTCCGGAAACAGCACGGAAATTCCCACCAGTTCCGGATCTTGGGCCAAAATCGATCGAACCTGCCGGTCCAGCAATGCCTGCAGGGCAGGGGCTGTTTCCCCCGTGGACAGAAAGGTTTCCGCCTGGCGCCCGAGTGCGGTGAACTCCTGTCTGAACCGATCCCAGATCGATTTGACATGAATCGTCTGATCAGGGTCAGTAAACCGGCCCCGGTTTCCCCGGACAAAATCGATCAGGTCGCCGCCCTGAATATCATCCTTCGTCATTTTGATCCAGGCGGCCAGGTTCAGATCCATCAGCTGCACTAGTGTTTCAGGTACTGCCAATTCAATATAAGAAGCCAGAGACGCGATGCCTAAGGGCACATAGGTGGCACTGGCCCGGGGCGGAAAAACGAACACCACGCGCATCCTGAAAATTATCTCCTGTTACCGCTGGTTGTTTTGTTGAGTCTTGCCTGATAAGAAACAAATTCTATTAGCACCTTTTTTCCGTGAATTCAACAGATAAAAACAGGCTTTCAAAACAAACCGGAATATGGGAAAATGCCAGGACTATTTGATGAAACAAGGATGAGTGGATCCCATGAGTGAACAGAAACTGCGCAAACTGGTTGAAAAAAAGATTCCCGGATTGTTTTATATTATTGTGGTTTTTGCCATGATCGAGTTCGGCATTCTGGTGGTCTGTATGGCGACAGCCTCCAACCACACCCGGGTCACGGTGCATGATGCAGGCCAGACCCTTGTGTATGAAGATATTTACAATGCCGATGCCCTGGCTGAATTCAGGCGGGTGTCCGGCATCGAGAATTTTAAGGATGAAGGATTTACCGTGTCCCGGGTGCTGGTGGAAAACCGTTTCCCACCCGAACCTGGATTGCGTTGTCCATCTGTGTGCCGTTGTTGCTGATATTCTTTGTCGCGTTTGTGGTCCGGGTATTTGAGGATGTGTTTCAAGCAAAGAAGAAATTACCGGATACAAGAGATACCGATGGAGAACCCAGGGAATTTGATTTTGAAGAAACCCGGCTTGAAAAGCTGTTTTCGACCCTGGGCCGGCTGAATATCTATTCTCTGGGAGCCACGGTGATTGTCGCGGCATTTCTTTACTGGATGGTGCCGGACCTGCTGGTATATATCGGTAAAATCAGTTTTCACACCCTGGCACAACTCAAGTGGGTGCTGCTGGTCCTGGTCCTGGTGGGCGGCATTTACATCATTGTCCGGGCGGTGCTGTCCTACAAAACCAAAATCGCCATTATTGTGCAGCAATCGGATATCCAGAAAAACCGGGACCGGCTGGCCATCAAGGCCCGTCAGGACTCCCGGCTGCTGGAAGACCGGCAGGGGGACAGTTGAACCGGCACACTGACAAATCGAATTTGTTCATGAGAAACCTGTCCATCATATCGGTGATTCTGGCCGGGCTTCTTGTTTTTATGACGGGTGGGATCATGGCTTCTTCAGGTGTTGAAGAAAGTGCCGACGCAGCTTTGGGTATCCAGCAGCTGGAAGCCCAGTTCTCACAGGCCATGGAACAGACGCAAAAGATATTGCCGGGCTTGAATCTGAACTGGCGGCCGAAACCCGGAATCTGGAAGATGATGAACGCCAGAACGAGATTTATCAGACACGGATGACCTTTTTGAAAAATTTGGTCATCATGTCGGGACTGGGGATTACTGAGCTGGAAAAGGGCCTGGAAGAGATCGATTTGTCTATGTCTTTGATTCAGACCCGGCTTCAGACGATTCGCCAGCAGTCTGAAAAATTTCGCCAGACCCTGCTTTCCACAACGGAAAGGGCCGCCATGTTGGACCAGTTGCGAGGAGAAACCGGGCATCTGTCCGCCCAGGACCCAGCCATTACAAAAGAATATCGGGGATACCAGTCACTGCTGGAAAAAAAGCAGGCAACTCTCAGAACCATTCTTAACATTTTTTCTGAACAGGAATCGATCAATCAAAAGATATCTGCCAGATTTGAAGAGATTCGCGGCCGACTGAAACAGGAACTCGCGGGAAAAGAGGGCGGACGGCTGTTACAGCGGACGGACAGCCCCTACCGCCTCTGGCAGATTAAGGTTTTCAAAGATGAGTTGATTCCTGCGGTCAAAGTGATGGTCGGATGGCTGGACCCTTCCGTGTTCAAGAAAAATGGTCTCTGGCGAAAAGTCAGACAGAGGTTTCCGACATCATGATTTTAGCAGGCATGTTTCTGACTGTGGTTGCTGGTTTCAGGGCCATGAGAGTGATCACCCGCCAGCCGCTGTTTCTCTCGCTGACCCTGCAGCGGATCGGATATCCATTGCTCCTGATCCAGGCCTGCATGCCATTGCTGATCTGGCTCGGCATTGTGTTTGTTCTGTCCAAGACCGGAATCAACACCGTTTTTCCGGATCTGTTTCAGTTTGTCCAGTCTATGCTGGTGGTGGTGCTATTGACCCGGGTGACCCGGGTGGCCGTCCGCCTGGCCATTGAAGGGAAACCGGTGCAGATTCTGGCCATCGTCTTTAAATGGCAGCCCTTTTTTATCTGGGGAATACGGGTTTTTGCCTTTCTGCTTCTTTTTATCCACCGGTTCATTTCTTTCAAGAGCGCGTTGCTGTCCCCACTGTTTCTGTTGTTTGAACTGTTTGTGATTGCGGGCGTGTTTCTTTTTTCAGGGATATCCATCAAATTGACCCGCCTCCCCGCTATGTGAGAGTCATCGGGACGTTTTTCAAGACGTCCGCTGTGGCCGGACTGATGGCGGATTTGGCCGGATACAGCTTTTTGGCCGCTTACTGGTACATTTCCTGGGGGATCACCATTGCCGTGGCCAGTGTCACCCTGTTGCTGATTTACTCGATCCAGGATGTGGATCAGAAATTCAAACAGGCGTTCGAACCGGAAACCGGCAATACCCATGGTGTTTCCTATCCATTCTACTGGATTCTGTCCAACGGGATTTACCTGATCATCGGGGTGCTGGTGTTTGTGGCCCTGGTATTTTCCTGGGGAGCCGGAGACAGAATTTTTCCTTTTTTGTTCAGGATGATCACCCGGGAGTACAGCCTGGGTAAATTTCAGCTGAGCTTTTCGGGCCTGGTGTTTGCATTTGTGGTCATTTTGATGACCTATGCGCTTGTCCGGATATGGAAACAGGTGATGGCGAAAAAGATTCTGAAAAAAAGCGGTCTTTCCACCGGAGCCAGGGAATCGATCCTTACCTTGAGCGGATATATTGTCTGGGCCTTAGGCATTCTGCTCAGCCTGACGGCCTTCGGCCTGAACACCACTTCGCTGGCCGTGGTGTTCGGGGCCTTGAGTATCGGGCTCGGATTCGGGCTCCAGAATATTTTCAATAATTTTATCAGCGGGTTGATCCTGCTGTTTGAACGGCCGATCCAGGTGGGGGATGTGGTGGAGGTCGGCGGCACCTGGGGAGAGGTGTTGAAGATCAATGTGCGGTCCACCCTGGTCCAGACCTATGACAACTCCACGCTCATCATTCCCAATTCCGAGTTCATCAGTTCCCGGGTCACCAACTGGAGCCATAAGGACCCCACCATCCGGCGGGACCTGATGGTGGGGGTGGCTTATGGTTCGGACACCGCGTTGGTGGAACAACTTCTTCTGCAGGCGGCCGACGGTGTGAAAGAGGTGGTGCAGTATCCCAGAAAACCGGTGGTCCAGTTTATCGATTTCGGTGAAAGTTCACTGGATTTCCGGCTTCGTTTCTGGTCCACTATCAATGATTTTCTCACGGCGGAAACCCGGCTTCGGTTCGAGATCGACCGGCTGTTCAGGGAACACGATGTCGTGATACCTTTCCCGCAGCGGGATGTGCATATCATAGCTCCGGCATCGGAATAAATCGGTCAACAGGGGACCGTTTAAAAGGTGAATATAAGCGGACAGGCGGTGAATCAAACAGGACGTCAGCGGCATCGGAAATTTCAACGACATCCAGCCCGGGTTTGATGCGAAAAAGGATTTGCAGACCTTTCAGATCCTTTACGATTTCTGCCATCCGGCCGTGGTACCGCCTGTCATCAAAATCGCCATGTTTCACACTTGGTACAGCTATTTCGGCAGGGTTGTGCAGCAGGTGTTACCGGAAGCAGCCTTCTCTTTTATTGAAATTGATCCGGAATCGGTCACCGGCGGTATCCCGGAAATCCCGGCGGATGTGGGTGCCGTGTATCTGCTTCCCCTGTTTCCGGAAAAGAGCCTCTCCAGATAACCCCGGTTGTTCAGGCGGTCAATCAGAGAAACCTGCCGTCATTCGCCATGATGGGAGAAACGCACGTCCGGCATGGGGGCCATGGCCTCGATGGCACCGGGCCGCAATCTCGACATTATGGCCCGGCGGACAGTCCCCGGAGAGCGGGTGGCCACTGCCGTGCTGCACCTGCTCATGGACGGCATGGCGGCCAGGCTTTTAGATGATCCGGTCAATCAATGGTGATACACCCCATGAATCTGACCGCATTTGCCATCAGCAAAACCGGATTTCCCTGAGCCTTCTGGCGATTGCGGTGCTGCTGGGGCTTTCCGTGGTCACGGTCATCCTCTCGGAAACCGATCCTTTGGGCCTGCCCATGCAGATCGTGTATGCGGATCCCGGAATATCCGCTTACGCATCAAAGTGAGCACCTATATTCCGGATCTTTCAGGCGTTTGAAATCAGAAGGGCGGACACGACTGTAACTTTTCCGGTGACGGTGTCTCCCATTTGTTTACATAACGCCATGATCTGTCCTGGGTTTTTATTTGCTATAATCAAATAAATTCAGATAGTTGAAACGTTATGTGGTTGGCTCAGATGTCTGGCACGGCCTTTGCTGAATTTCATGGGTGACAGCAATGTGAGGAGATGAGGGACACGTGCGTTCTTTGCACGTCTGATTAACCTGATGCCACAGGAGAAAAAATGAGCCTGAACAGAAGACGCTTCATAAAATTGGGTCTTGGAGCCACAGGGGCCGCATTGACAACGGCGTTCCCGTTTAGACATCTTCAGGTCGCACACGCTTTCGGCGATCATCCCCAGGAAAAACTGCCTTTCCGGGTGATGCGCAGGATTCCCCAGGTTTGTGCGCGTGCCTGTGAAACCGACTGTGCCTATTATGTGGTGGTGGGGCAGGATCCTGCCACCGGCCTGGAAAAAGCCGTCACCCTTGAAGGCCGGCCCGAAGATCCGGTATCCAGGGGAAAATACTGTATCAAGGGGCTGGGGTTCGTAGATTCCCTTTACAACCCTGACCGATTGATGGTCACGCTGAAGCGAACCAACCCCAAACGGGGGATTAATGAAGATCCTGGCTGGGTAGTCATGAAAACCAAAGATGCGGTGGACGAATTCATCGGTCGATTCAAGCAATACAAGCCCCATGAAATCGTGATGTGTTCCCCGGGAGACCCTTATACCAATCGCTTGTGCCAGAGTATCGGCTGTACCCGCTCAGATCAGCGGACCGAGTGTTTCGGGACCCATTACTACATTAATTGCCTGACCGTGACCAATCCCCCGAACCCGGTTTATTCCAGCACTTACACCCCCAGTCATCATATCGCCGGGTTTGATTTCAGTCATTCGAAATATGAAATCTGGTTTGGTTTTGATTCTTTTTCCAAGGCTGGCAAGGCCGGAATTCTGAACCATATGGTCGAGGGAAAACGGAAAGGAACCCGCCGGATTATGTTCAATCCGCTGCGAACAACGGTGGCCGATGCATTTGCCGATGAGTATTACACCATTTTGCCGGGAACCGATCTGGCAGTGGCCCTGGCCATGATTCGGATCATCCTGAATGAAAAACTGTATCAGACCTCTTTTTTGAAAGCCTATACCGATGCTCCGGCCCTGATCGATATGAAAACCGGGCTCCACCTGACCGGTGCAAATGGAAAATGGCTGGCCTGGTCTTCATCGGCTTCCGGACCTGCAGATATTAGCAAATGTCTTGATCCGTCACTGGATGGTGGTCCTTTTCAGTTTGCCTTAGACGGCAGGTCAGTCTCTGCCAGGCCTGTTCTTCAGATACTCAGAGAATCTGTGGCGGATTATACCCCTGCCTGGGCTGAAAAAATTAGCCATGTCAAGGCGGATGTGATTGAACGGATCACCCGGGAATTCATGGCGGCTGCGCCAGAGGCCTTTATTCCGGCACTGAAACGGGATGCAGCCGGTCCTAATTACGCCAACAGCTGGAAATTGAGGCATTGCATCAATATGATCAATTTTCTAAGCGGCGCCATGGACCATGACGGCGGTGTCCTGCTGCTCCATGGAGTCAAAATCCCCTGGCTGGACGATGTGGCTCCGATTCACAAACCTTATCCTCCCCAGCCGGATCAACCCGTGGACGGTCGCCATCATTTTCCCGTGACCTGGGATATCTACAAAAACAAGGATTATTCAGCGCCCGGACATTACGGAACCCTGGGCCACGGTCTGTTCCATTCCAACCAGACCAGAGTGGTGTTTTTCCGCAATCCCCACCGGGGTCTGTTTGCCATGATTCAACCCCAGATGCTGGAAGCGGCTCTGGAAAAAATGGAACTGGTGGCGGACTGGAACCTCTATCTTGATGATATCGGGTACTGGTGCGACTATGTGTTTGCCGCCGGGCATCAGTTTGAAGGGGGAAAACTGGATCTTCGACTTTATTACCCCAAATATCCCTGTTTGGTGGGGGGAGCTCCGGTCCAGAAGCCGCCGGGGGATCAGATCGGATGGGGAACCCTGGCCCGGCAGATCGGTCTGGCAGTGGCACCGGAATACTGGACCACGGATGGCAGCCGTGATCCTGACAAAGCCTTTGTGGATAACCGTTCGGATGAAGCGGTTCGATCCGTGGAAGCAGCCGGCAGTTACAAGGAATTCATTGAAAAAGGGGCTTTCTGGATCGACAAAAAACCTTATGAAAACTACCGTCAGATTCGGGAATTGGCTTTTGGGGCCCCGGATGGCCGGGTCCGGTTCTATATTGACGAATTGGTCCAGGCGGGATATGACGGCGTTCCCGGATGGTCTCCCCAATGGCATGTATCCGAGGGACCCTATCAATTTTCACTGCTCATCACCCGGGCTCCCTGGCTGATGCATGCGGACCCTAATTTCATCAACAATCCCGCACTTAGGATTCTGACGGAACAGAATTTCATGGATTGCATCTGGATTAACCCGGATGATGCCCGGGAGCTGGAAATTCAGGAAGGCGAAATGATCCGGCTGGAAAACAATCCCCGGTTCATGACCAAGATTCCCAGACCGGTCATTGGCAAGGCCCATATCAGCGCACGGGTGATGCCCCGATGTATCCTCACTTTTCACGGGATGGGCCATCGGGCCAAAAATCTGACCCATGCCGCTGGTTTCAGTTACCGGGATGGAGACCTGATCCCCCAGAAAGATCCCGAACTGGTCAAAAAACATGATGCCACAGGCATGGGCTGGGTCGAGGATGTGCACGTTAAAATTACCAGAGCATCATAACAGGAGGCCATCATGAAATCATATGCCATATTGCTTGATACCACCCTTTGCACGGGCTGCAATACCTGCCTTTACAAGTGCATCCAGGAAAACATGCGGCATGACGAAGCATCCCGGGGATTATTCAGGACCATTGCCTTTATCCGGGATACGGGCATCTATCATCAGCGGTGCATGCACTGTGTCACTCCGGATTGTGTTGATGTCTGCCCGGAAGGCGCGTTGACCAAAACCGATTATGGGCCGGTTCTTTACAACGCTGACCTGTGCATCGGGTGCCAGACCTGTATTGATGCCTGCCCGTTTTCCGCGCCTCTATTTGACCAGGTTACTGAAAAGATTGTCCGGTGCAGCATGTGTGCCCACCGGATCAGTGAGGGCCAGCCTCCGGCCTGTGTGGAAGCTTGCCCAACCGAGGCCCTGGTATTTGATGAATCCCACAGGATCCTGGCACTGGCCGAAAAGAGAACCGTCCGGGACAATTTGTATGTCTATGGGATCACACAGAACGGAGGCACCTGTTTTGTCATAATGACAAAAACCGATCCAGTGGCCATCGGATATCCATCGGTGGCAGTAAAAGCGGCTTCAACAGAACGCACATTGAGCTCGATACCGCTGTGGGGTATAGGGGCTGCGGCAGGAGGAATGAAGCTGTTCAGTGACCGTCGCGCCAGAATCGAAGAACAGGAAAAAAACGGTTGATCCGGATTCAGTCGTACAGCGGGAGGGCTTATGGTAACGCCCTCCCTTTTATCTCAAAAGACAAGAGGTGATCTCAATGAATAGCCAGCAAATACTTGAGATCGAGCCGGAGGTCCGGGCGTTTTTATTTGATGCCCTGTCCCGGTTGCTCGATTATCCAGATGCGGATCTGATAAATCAAATCCAGGATCCCGCTTTTATCGAAAATTTTAGAACTGCACTGCAAAAGGCCAGCGGCGGTGATGAACCGGTATCTCTTTTTGCTTCTTTGGTTGATACGGATTCCGACCACCTGCTTCTGGAACTGCAAAAAGAATACACCCATTTGTGCTTTGCTTCAAAACCTCGGCTGGTGCACCTGTTTGAATCGGTTTACCGGACCGGAAAGTTGATGCAGGACTGCACCTTTGACATTGCCCGGCTTTATTATGACGCCGGGCTGAGTATCAGCGATGATTTCGATCTGTTACCGGACCATATTTCTCTGGAACTGGAATTCATGTCTTACCTGGGTCTTCAGGAGTCACAGGCCTTGTCTTCCGGAGATACATCAAAAGCAACGTTTGCTCGGGATTTTCAACACAAGGTATTGACCCATCATCTGATGTTTTTGCGGCTCGGCTTTCTGAGGCACTTCAGTCGCACGGCCGGCCCACTTTCTATCAACTGATCGGCCGGATGGTGGGGCAGCTGTTTGATGCCGGCATGACCGTCCCCGATATGCTGCCGGAGCAGACGAACCGGCTCAGGACCAATGCACCAGCTTGAAATCTTGGACGGTTTTTTTGTTTTATGTGGTATGGAATTTGCTTTTTGGGACGGCAGACTGACAGATCGGGTGAACATGTTAAACGATATCTATAGGAGGAAATAGATGAAATCTCTGGTTTTATATTCCAGCCAATCAGGAAACACCGAGACATTGGCTAAATCCGTGTATGACAGCCTGGAAGGGGAGAAAGAGCTTCGTTCGATTGACGAGATTCCGTCCCACGAACTGGATCATGATCTGCTGGCCGTGGGTTTCTGGCTTAAGGCAGGGAAACCCGATCCCAAGACTGAAGCGTTTTTAAAAGCGTGCAAAATGAATGCAAAGGTGTTCTTTTTTGCGACCCATGGGGCTGCCAAAGGCTCCGATCATGCCAGGGAGGCCATGGAATACGCCGTTCGCCTGTTGAACAACGCCAATGTCATCGGCACCTATTCCTGCCAGGGTGAGGTCAACCCAAAGGTGCTGGAAAAGGCGAAACAGAAAGACACGCCCCCGCCGTGGCTCCATGAGGCGGACGATGCAGTGAATCATCCGGATGATAACGATATTGCCGAGTTGAAAGCAGTGCTGAAAAAAGCGCTGCGATGATTCCTCTATCCGGGTGAATTCAACCTTGACTATCTATAATTCGGTTTTCAGGAACGGAGTTATACAGGTGGCGTTACTTGTAACGCCACCTGTCCGACAGTTTTTTTCAACAGTTCCTCGATAAACTGCCGCACCTGCTCCGTTGGCTGAAAATACCGAAATGCCCCTCACACAGAATATCCACCCCCAGTTTTATGAGTCTGTTCATGGATCTGCAGTAGTTGGTGAGGTCCGATAGAAAATTGTCACTGAAAGGCCTGTGAAGGTCCTGACCGAATAACACCTTTTGACCGACCACTTTCACCACCACGGCAATGGATCCCGGTGTATGTCCGGGAATGTGCAGACTGAGGAAATCCATGGTGCCAGGGGTGAGTTTGGTGTCACCACCCAATCGTTCATACAGGGATATCGGTTCATGGGGAATGCCATACCAGCCCGTCTTCACTTCGGGTGTCCACCAGAGCCATCATGCAGTTCGTCCCTGGTGCCGCTCATCCAGATTGCATTTCCAGTGGATGTTTCCGTTCGATTCAAGTGTTTTATTTATTTTTCATGTCTGAGAAGTTCCTGCAATACATGATCGATCAGGGCTTTTCAGGTGGCGATGTCGGTGGCTTTCATACCGTCGTCGACCAACTTTTCGCTCAGTATAAGACTATGATTCGCTTGATCACAGCTTCTCCTTTGACCATAAGTGATTCATATTTTAACATGGTTTGTGCGCATTGCAAGTCGAAGTCATCCAGTTGGAATCCATCGGTTCGAGTTGAAAGAATACCGCATGTTTTTGACAGGGGCAATCCTTGTCAAACAGCCGATAACCCGGTAAGATCTGTAATCAAAAGGGAAAACAGGAAAAAGGAGGATCTCATGGCGGTGTATCTGGTACAGCACGGAAAAAGTCTGCCAAAGGAGAAGGACCCGGCCAAAGGATTGTCTGAGACCGGTCGGCAGGAAACCCTGAAAATTGCCGATGTAGCACTGATGTACCAGGTGCCGGTATCAATCATCGCTCACAGCGGCAAGACCCGGGCCGAACAGACGGCACGGATCTTCAAGGATATTCTAAAGGTGGATGTGCCCTGGAGAAGCTGGATGGCATCGGTCCGATAGACGATGTCACGGATCTGGGGAACCGGATTGATCCGGAATCCAATATGATGATTTTGGGACATCTGCCATATATGGAACGGCTTGTGTCGTTTTTGACTGCCGGAAATCCGGACCTGCACGTGATCCGGTTTCAGAATTCAGGCATTGTGTGCCTGGATCGGGATGAGAACGGCTGGTACATCAAGTGGACCTTGAATCCGCACATCGGATGACTTTGTTTCCTGAAGTGCTGCCGGCCCCTGTCAGGTTGGGATTCAATTTCCAGTCTGTGATACTGGGAATACCCGGATACATTGACGAAATAAATGTGAAAATAGAATCCGTTGTCAGACCTGGCAGATGGTTGTGAAAAACGGAACGCTAATGGAAATGTAACCGCTTGCAAATTGTTCCATGATAGCCTTAAACGATATGAAACGGTTATGCTTTTTGCCATTCTGGATACTGTGCATGGTGTCAGCCTGTTGCGGCATGCTGAATGCCCGGGCCGCTCCGGCAGAATCATCGCAACTCCATGAAAAATACACCTACATTGAACAGACCGGGGCAGCGGACAAAGAAATTACATGGATCCTGGAAAAGGAGGACACATTCATTTTAACCTACTTGTCACCTTTGGAGCGACATGTCACAACGACCGGACTGGATTATGATACCTGTCGCTGGCATGTGACGGGAAAAACGGACCATCCGATTTCACTGCTGTGCGAGCGGGAAAGACCATCACCATTTCCGGACAGTTTCGGGGAGATTCTGTGAATAAAACGCTGGAGATTGACGACACTGACTGGTACCAGGCATCTTCTTTGTCCTTGCGTGGTCTGGTGGCATCGGCGGACCGGGAAAAAGAGTTCTGGACCATCCGCTCCGACACCCTGACTGTCCATAAAATCAAAGCAGTCAAGCAGGGTCTGGAAACCATAGAGGTGAGCGGGACCATGAAAGAGGCCGTCAGAATCGAGCTATCCCTGACAGGGCTTTTGTCACATTTCTGGAAAAGTGATTACTGGTTCTCAGTTCCGGAAGGGATTTTCCTGAAATTCCAGGGGCCCAGTGGTCCGCCCGGATCACCTGTGATAACCGTCACCCGGAGACCGTGACCGGTACGACCTGCTTGATCAGGCAGTTGAGTGTGGATCATGTCAACGTTGCCGTGCAGGCGGTCACTGCTTGTCAAACAGGAGAGAAGGAATAAATCAAGAAAAAAATTGCACAATCATAATTTACCATTTTGTTTTAACCTATTCCAATTGGGAGACTGGCACGGTTTGTTTCTCAGAATGCAGTGCCGGATATCTTTAAATCCCCGGCCGTTGAGGTGAATCCTATTGATCATGTCCAGGTCGATGCCGGTATCGATCAGCACCAACCCGTCTTCACTTCCGGTTTCCACTGCATAGACTGAACACCCGTAGTTTCCCACATGCCAGATATGTTCAATGATCTGTTTCATTACAATTCACAGTCGGTCCATTTCCAGGCCGAAGCGGGTTGCGGTTTCTTTCAGAAACCCTTTCATTTCGAAGATATCCCGTTCAGGTATCAGTTCGATACGTCCGTTATATCCAATCACGCTCATTTTTATAACAAAGCCGAAGTCTCAAAGCGGTTCTTATCGTTTGGGGTATGATGATTCGAAATATGGCTGACAACGCAACTGCCTGCATGGCGATCCTCTGCCGAGAGCATTCAGGTTTTCAGTATCATTACCGACAGCAACTGTCAAATGCACCTGGGGAATCATTTCAAACAGACGAGTTTCCGGCCAGGTTAATGATCCACTCCCACCCGGGCACCGATGCCGGGGTCATAAAGGTTCATGGATTCGGACCGGGTCCGCCGAGCCGTTCCCCGGACAAACCCGATATACTGTCCCTGGTCCAGATCCAGTGCCTGGGCATCAGACAGGAAAATGCTTTTGCCGGTCATTCCAGGGCGGTTTCAAATCCCGCCAAAACCGCCAGCCATCAGGCAGGATTTCCATCCGGACATCGGTGACGTTGCTGTCTCCGGCCCACAGTTCCTGCCACCAGTCAGGCGTTCTGAAGCTGCGGCACCCATCTTCCCAGAACACCTTGCCGTTGGCCTGGGGCCGGGTCAGGTGATCCGGGATAGCATCCCCCATCGTCTGCATCAGTGCCGGCATTACCACCCCCAACATCCCGCCGGGCGCAAGAAACCGGCTCAGGTATCCCAGGTACAACACATCCGTGCCAAAATACTGGTATGCATCAATGGACACCACAGCATCGAAAAACCCTGCCGGAAAGGGTAGTGCATGGGCCTCCGACCGAAGGGGAAACACCCTGTCGGCAACCCCCGCCTTTAGGGCACGCTGCCAGTTGTGGTCCGGGGTGATCCACAGGTCCGTGGCCCATACCTGGACGTGAAACTCTTTAGCCAGAAAAATACTGGTCATGGCCCGGCCGCACCCCAGATCCAGGACCCGCATGCCCGGCTCCAGGGGCAGGGCCTTGCACAACCATTCCGCCAGCCATACCGCATTGGGCCCCATTTGGTTGTCCAGCATCCAGTCAGTTTCATACCGGCTGGACCGTGGGAATTCTTTTTGATCAGCAGCTGATCCATATTTTTTGGGTCCATTATTCGTCTCATCCTTAGTTCGTCTGTGTCATTCCTTTTTTTGGTTGCAATGTCCACCAAACCGATTTTCTTAGAGGCCAGGCACAAACCGGCCTCTCCAGAAACTGTTTTTCAGCCATAGCTATCTTTTGAATCAATGATCGTCATCAGAACCCAGCTTTCTTGTATGAGCGTTCAAAGACATGAGTTCAAATGATTTGTCTATGTTTGAACCGGCAGTGCCTGACTGCCTGATTATCAGTATTTTTTTGGCCTGTAAAGGAATATCCCGTCAGATTGCAGGCATAAAGGAGCCTGCCGTTTGGTTTTTGCGTTGCCTTGAGTCCCAAAAGGGCTTTGATCGGCATAAAATCCCGGTTGTTGTGAAACAGAAACACATGATAAGCCAGGGCAGCGATCCCACTGTCCACAGATTTTCGGATGGTAATCTTTTTTTCGGCAAAACTGACGATAGATCTGAGCGGATCTCACATAATCATCATATGCTGCGAGAAGATAAATCACATTTCCTATCATTTTTCAGGTTGTGTCGAACTCCGTATCGTTTCGAATCCCCAAACGGGTTGAGTCAAAAATACCGAATTCTGGATTACGGGGGGATTCTTGTCAAACAGCTGAAAACCCGTTAAGATCAGGATTTAAACAACCCTGGGAAAGAAAGATCTCATGGCGGTGTATCTGGTGCAGCACGGAAAAAGTCTGTCAAAGGAAAAGGACCCGGGCAAAGGATTGTCTGACACCGGCAGGCAGGAAACCCTGAAAATTGCCGATGTGGCAAAGATGTACCAGGTGCCGATATCCGCCATCGGGCACAGCGGCAGGACCTGGGCCGAACAGACGGCACGGATCTTCAAAGATTTTTTGAAGGTGGGTCCGTCCCTGGAGAAAATGGATGGCATCGGCCTGATAGACGATGTCACGGATCTGGGGAATCGGATCGATCCGGAAGCCAACATGATGATTGTGGGGCATCTGCCTTATATGGAGCGGCCAATTTCATCAATGACGGCAACCAGGTTTTTGGGTATGGTAATGGCAACCTTTTGGGGATGCATTAAAGATATCCTTGTTTCGTATTATATCTTGATAAGTCATTATAAATGTCGCTTGTGTCAAGAGGCGTTATTTTACCATCTTTTGGGTTTACAATATGAACAATTGTCTTGGGGTGACGGACAGCATTTCACAGGAGGAATCTGTGACGCGAACCATATCTTCCAGTTTTACGACACCTAACTCAGGATGGGTCAAATGAATTTCGATCGTCAGTACCATATCCTGTGAAATGGTGAAATTTGAATTTTTGGCCAGGATCGGCGGTTCATTGGCATCAAGCCCGATGCCGTGGCCTACAAAGGTGGCTTTTCTTGGCGGCAGCCCCAGAAAGCAATTCTCAACTTCCAAGTCTTGCGCCTTATTCGATGCAGCGGTAAATATATGATTGCAGGTCACCCCGGGACGAATAGAGAAAATTGCGGTATCACTGATTTCCTTAAGTTTGTCGAAAAAATCAGACAGCCTGTGAGACGGTCTGCCAAGACAGTAGGTCCGTGTCTGGTCGCAATGATAACCCTGGTAACAGGTTGGTATGTCCGTGATCACGATATCGCCTTTTTGGATTTTTCGGGTAGATGGCCCGGCAGGGATTGCAGGGCCTAAACCAATCCCGGTCACTGTATCAGCAAATCCACTGACCTGAAAAAGGTTCTCCCCCGAAGACAAGGACCCCGGCTGATATAAAAATCAAAATGCCTCATGGACAACACTCCGTCATGACCGTTTTTCTGTGGATGAATTCTATTTCTGCGGCAAGATCAAGTTCAGTCATGGCAGGTTCAAGGGTTTGTATCACCCGTTGATGTCCCAGATCCATGATCTGGCAGGCCTGTTTAATCCAGCTGATTTCATTTTCGTCCTTAATCATGCGCTGTTTGAAAATTAATTTGGACACATCAGTAAAATCAAATCCGGAGAAAATCCGGCGGATTTTCAAGTATAATCTGCCGGAATGATATCCAGTTCCAGCCCTATTTTGCCGTTGGATATTCCGTGATCTGTAAGCCATTGAAACGCTGCGTTAAAATCACCGCCTTCCAATAGTTTCTCCGGTTCAACAAAGGTTTCTTTCCGGACAAAATCAAAAGCCCTTCTGACCATGAGGCAGTAATGGTCCGGGGTGACGATCAAAATACAGGGCTGTGCTGTGCCGGTAAAGTAAAAGACATCCCTGGATAAAATGACCAGACAGGCATCCATGTCGTTTTGCCGAAGCGTGTCCTGGAAAACCGAAATTCTTTTTTTCCACAGTAAGGGATTCATAAATATCTTCTCAGTAGGTTTAGGGATATTAAAATAAAAACCGGTCGGTATATTTTTTATCCGTAGATTCCTTGCCGGTTATCTTTTTAATTCTGCAGCGATGCTAAGTAATTAAAGAGTTGTGACAGCGTGATGTCGATGATCCGTTTGTCTCGAGTTGCGGCATAAAGCGCTGCACAGCCGTTCAATGTGATTACAATAAAGCGGGAAAGATCTTCCACGGTGACACCGGGTTTAATCATTTTTTTTTTCTTCGGCTTCAGATAGCCAGCTGTCCAGTACATATGAAAATCCTAGAATTCCTCTTTGGACAGTGTTTGCTTTTTGTCTTGACTGACCGGACAACTCCACCATCATGTTTAAAAAAAAAACATCCGCCTTTAAAAACATCCGCACCCAGGTATTTTTTTAAATCATTGGATAGCGCTTTTTCTATCCTTTTTATCGGATTTTTTTTCCTTTTTCAGATTCGAGAATACGATTTTTTTCCAAATCTCCACGGCCCGGTCATACGCCGCTTGCCAGAGTTCATCCTTGCTTTTAAAATGTCCGTACAGACCGCCTTTTGTCAGTTGAGTCGCTTCAAGAATATCGTTTATGGACGTATTGTAATATCCTTTCACGCTGAAAAGATGCAAGGATGTTTCAATAATTTTTTCTTTTGTCTGAGCTCCTTTTGACACTATTGATCCAGTCATATGAGTTATTTACATAAAATACCAACCGGTTTGTTTTTTTTACTGTATTTTCTTTTTCTTTGGTTGTCAACATCAATCTTTTAAAAAAAATTCAGGTACCTGTCGCTGTCCGCGTGATTCCAGGTTGCCGGGGTGACGGGAAAAAGCTGAAAATGAAACCGTTTCCGGACACGCCTATTGGCAGAATGGAAAAAATTCTTGGCCGCCAAAGGCTTTCATGAGCTGATGGTAACTCTTCCTGAACCACGTGGCAGAGTATTCCCCCTCTCGCTTAACTCAGCTGTAGGGGCACATATGATTCGGATAAGGATCACTTCGTCATGATGATACGGTGGTTTATGGATGTCCATTCGTCTGTATATTTCAAGAAAAAGCTAGGGCGAATCGATCAACGGCAGCAGCACCTCAAAGGCGGTGCCACAAGGTTTGATGTCCATCACTTCCACCCGGCCCTGGTGAGCGGTGGCGATCTGTTTGACTGTGGCCAGGCCCAGGCCGGTGCCGATGGTTTGGTGGTGAAAAGGGTTCGAAAATATAGGGCAGGGTTTCGCCGGGAATGCCTTTGCCGTCGTCCTGAACCCGGAGGACGACAAAAGGGCCGGTGTCCAGGTGCCGCACAGCGGTGGTGATGAGAAGAGCACCACTGTCCGCCACTGAATCCAGCGCGTTGAGCAGCAGGTTGATCACCAGCTGCTCCAGTTTGGATCGGTCGGCCAGAATGTGTGGCAGGGTCTTGTCCGTCTGGATGGTGCATGTGGTGTGCTGCCGGGTGAGCTTGACTTCCAGCAGTTCGGTGCATCTTTCGATCACCTGGTTGAGATCGGTTTCAGTCAGATCCAGGGTCATGGGTTTGGCAAAATCCAACAGCTGCTGGAGGATGGTTTCCAGGCGGTGGATCTCCTGCTCGGATATGGCCAGGCGGCGCTTGTCATTGCCGGTGAACGTTTGGTTTTTTCCCAGGATCTGCAGGTTCATCTTCACTGATGATAACGGATTTCGGATTTCGTGGGACAAAGAAGCGGTCAGATGCCCGATATAGGCCATGCGCTCCATTTTCCGGCTCTTTTTTTCCATCTCCACCCGCCGGGTGATGTCCCGGACAATACACAGGTGATGGGGCCGGCCCTTGAACCAGGATGGTCTGACATTGATTTCCGTGGGCAGGCAGGTGCCGTCACGGGTTCTGCGCTGGTATTCAAAGGCTTCTGGCCCGAGAGAATTCTCGGCGTTCTCAGGGGCTCACCGGTAATGATCTGTCTGACCCGGTCCCGGTTTTCCGCTGCCACAAAGGTCAGGAACGGCTGCTGCAACGCCTGGTACGGGGTCACGCCGTGGAGTCGGCAAAACGCCGGGTTCACATATTCGATCTTTTCCTTGCTAAGTACCAGGTATCCGTCCTGGATCTCTTCCACCAGGCGCCGGTACTGCTGCTCCGATTCCTTGAGTTCCGCTGTCCGGGCCGCTACATCCTTTTCCAGGCGCCGGGCATAATCCTTGAGGCAGGTTTCGTGCATTTTTTGGAAATGGCTGGAAAACCGGTGGATGGTGTAGGCCAGGCCCTGGTTGATCGCTTCAATGTTCCGGCATAGCTGTGATCCTGATGATTCCGCCACCAGGATGGGGATCACGATTTCCCTGAACAGTTCAAACGCCTTTTGTACGTCAGCCAGGGGGAATCCGGCTTCCAAACGGATTCGGGTGATCTCACTGATGAAGCGGTTGATCCGGGTGTAATCATTGTCCGCCAGGACCCGGGAAAAGGCATCGCAGGCATCGGAAGTGGTCTGGGCCAGCTCTTTAATGGGCCGGGTTGCATACCGGGCCGATACCCGGTTGTGAAGCCGTTCCTGCCATTCATCCAGGATCTGTTCCCGGTGCCGGAATAGAAACGTGTCCCAGGAAAAGGCCGGTCCGGTCATGGAACCCTGCCGGCTTTCAGGCACCGAGTCTCGGTATCAGCCTTATTTTCTTTCCGTGATTTTGCGCAACTCACTGTCTCTGACCTCTCGCCGCAGCAGTTTGCCCACCTTGGATTTGGGCAGCATGTCCCGGAATTCTACATAACCGGGCACTTTATAGGATGCCAGGCGGTCGGCGCACCATTTGATCAGCTCCACGCCGCCTACGCCCCGGGCATCCTCCTTGAGCACCACAATGGCCTTGATCCGCTCTCCGGTTTTTTCATCCGGCACGCCGATGACGCAGGCGTTGATCACCGTGGGATGGTCCTGAAGCACCGCTTCGATCTCAGAGGCCGATACCCGATATCCCTTGTGCTTGATGATGTCTGCGGACCGCTCCATGTACACCAGCTCGCCGTCCGGCTTGCAGGACACAAAATCCCCCATGCGGCAGTATACCTTGTCATTGACTTTGACATAGGTGCGCTGGGTTTCCTCGGGCTTGTCGTAATACTCCCTGAGCGCATGGGGAGAGGACACCAGCAGCTCACCGCTTTCACCGTCATCCACGCATTCCAGGGTCACCGGGTCCACCACAATGCATTCCCGGCTTTTCAACGGGTACCCGATGGAGCCGGAGGAGGGTTCGGTGCCGATTTTGCTGTAGGTCACATGTCCGGCTTCAGTGGATCCGTATACCTGATAGATGGGCAGGTCATACAGTTCCTTGAACCGGTTCATCACCTTGCCGGGCAGCACATCCCCGCCGCAGAAACAGTAGGTGAGAGAGGACAGGTCATACTGGTCCAGCCGGTCGTTTTCCAGGATCATCCGGTACAACGCCGGGACCCCCAGAAACCATCTGGCCCTGTACCGCTGGATCGATTCCAGGATGGCGTCCACCTGGGGCTGGGGCATGAGCACCACCATGTTGCCCCGGTTCAGGCCGATGGCCATGAAAAACCCCAAAGCCATAATGTGGAACAGCGGGTTGATGGCGATATATACGTCTTCGCCTTCCTTGAGATGACCGCCGGCCACATCAAAGGAGACGTCATTGATGTAGGAGGTGGCACCGGTGTGGTTGCCCGGCACGCCTTTGGGAAATCCGGTGGTACCGCCGGTGTACAGGATATAGGACAGGTCGGTCAACGGGTCCAGATCCGGCCTGTCTGCAATCGGCGGTCCCTTGAGCAGGGATTTGAAGGGCAGTACCCGCTCGTCATACGTCACACGGCCCGAGGGCACCTTGTCCAGGATTACTCCCATGGCCCGTTTCCACACCGGCAAAAGCTCGGTCAGGTGGGTGACGACGGCCCGTTTCAGGTCTGTTTTTTAAAGGTTTCCTGGACATACCCGAAATTGGTGTCCATACAGATGATGGTATCGGCCCCGGCATCGTTGATCATGTAAGAGATTTCATGGGAGGTATAGATGGGGGAGACCGGCACCATGACGGCCCCGGCTTTCTGTATCCCCAGAAATGCAATGAGCCACTGGATGCAGTTGGGAATATAGAGCAGTACCTTGTCCCCTTTGGCAATACCCAGGGCTTGGAGTCCGCCGGCAAACCGTTCGGTGAGATCATGCAGCCGCCGGTAGGAAAATCTTTCTCCCAGGTACACCACGGCCGTATGGTTGGGATACAGGCCGGCCATCCGGTCAAACCGCGAAAAGGACAGTTCTTTTTCAAGGGGGATTGAATCAACCATGGAAAACCTCCTTTATGACACGCCGAAATAGGCGGATTTGACATCCGGATTGTTCATGAGTTCATCCCGGGTGCCTTCCATGACCGCGGCCCCGTTCTCCAGGATATATGCGTAATCCACAATGGGAAACACCGGTCTGGCATACTGCTCGGAAACAATGATGGAGATGTCGCTTTCCTTCTGGATTTTTTTGATCGCCTTGATCAGGGTGGCCTGTATGAGCGGGCTCAATCCCATGAGCGGTTCGTCCAGAAGCAGGACCTTGGGCTGGGCCATCAGGGCCCGGCCGATGGCCACCATCTGCTGTTCTCCACCACTCAAAATCCGGCCAGACGCTTCTGCATCCGGGTCAGGGCCGGGAAAAGAGCCATGACAAATTCCAGGCTGACCCTGGCTTGTTCCCGGGTGGCCAGGTATCCGCCGATGCGCAGGTTTTCCAAAACCGAGCTTTCGCTGAACAACCTACGCCGCTCCGGGCACAGCACGATTCCGGCCCGGGCCCGGTCGCTGGGTTTCATGTCCATGATATCCCGGCCTTCCAAAGTCAGATTCCCGTAGAGGGTAATCCGTTCGCCCCGGCCATTTTCTCCTTTTTCTGGATGTCCAGCATGATGCCGGACAACGAGTACATCAACGTGGATTTGCCGGCAGAGTTGGCCCCGAACACGCCGGTGATCCGGTTTTTTTTGCAGGTGATGCTGATGTTGTTCAACGCCAGCATGTTTTCGTAAAACACCATGAGATCCGTGGCTTCAAGCATAGGTCATGACCTCCTCGATTTTTTCGGATCCGAAATAGGCCTCCTTGACGCGTTCGTCGGCCATGACTTCATCCGGAGTACCTTCCACCAGCTTTTCCCCGAAATTAAGCACCATGACCCGGTTGGCCACCTGGAACAGCTCCCGGAGCCGGTGCTCGATCATCACGATGGTGATGCCGTCATCCTGGAGCCGTTCGATCAGCGGCACCATGGAGGCGATTTCACTCATGGAGAGCCCTGAAAAATCTCGTCACAGATCAGGATCTCCGGCTGCAACGCCAGGCATCTTGCCAGTTCCAGGCGCTTGAGGTAGCCCGTGGGCAGCGTGGAGGTGGTTTTGAACGGGATATAGGAATCCCGTTCAAAACCGATTTCTTCCAGGATATCGATGGCAATGGTCTTGCGGTCTCCCAGGTTTCCGCCGCCCCGCCAGCCCCCGGTGCGGCGGGCCCTGGGAGAAAACAGCGGGATCACCAGGTTTTTGTAAGCCGGCAGGCTGTAGTAGGGACGCATGATCTGGAATGTCCGGGTAATTCCCATGTCTGCAATCTGGTGAGGTTTTTCCCGGTGATCTCTTTGCCTTTGAAATAGATCCGGCCCCCGGACGGCCGGATAAATCCGGTGATGGCATTGACCGTGGTGGTCTTGCCCGATCCGTTGGGGCCGATGATGCCTAGGACATCACCTTCGTGCACATCCAGGTCCACATGGGACAGGGCCGCCACCCCGCCGAATGTCTTGGAAACATTTTCCATGCGCAGCATGGGCCGTTTTTGATCTGTGTTGGGTTTCATATCTGGGTCCACCTTTCAATCTGTTCGTATTTGCGCTTGGCAAACGCCATGATCCCGTCACTGCGAAACAGGATGAACGCCACCAGAATGGTGGCGTAGAACACGATGCGAAGTGTACCGAAATCCCGCAGCAATTCTGATACCGGCACCAGGATCAGACATCCTATTACCGGTCCCGCCAGTGTTCCGGCTCCGCCGATCACGGTGGCGGCAATGGGGAGGATGGAAAAATCCAAAGCAAACTGGGAAATACCCGACCACATGTAAATATGGGTCAGGCAGGCCCCGGCCAGGCATCCCATGGAAGAGGCGATGAATACGGCCAGGGCCTTGTAATGGGTGATGTTGATACCTGACGCCCGCACCGCCTGGTCATTGTCCATGACCGCAGTGAAGATCAGGCCCATGTCTGTATTCACCAGGCGCCGCAGTCCGAACAGGAACGCCAGCAGGATCCCCACCACAAAGTACTGCTCCACGAATGCGGAAGAAAAACTGTCGATGCCAAGGATTCCGTCCGTGCCGCCGAACAGGTCGAACGCCTCAATGATCCGGGCCATGAACAACGGGTACATCAATGTGACAATGGCGAAATATACGCCTCTGAGCGGCAGGCAGGGGAGCAAAAGCAGGGTACAGAAGCCTCCGCCGGCAACGGCGGCCAAAGGGATGGTCACCAAAGGCGGCATCCCAAAGGATGTATTGAAAATTCCGGCGATATACCCCCCTACACCGATAAAAAACGCCCCGCCCAGACAGACCAGACCCACGTAATGGGCCAGAAAGTCAAAGCTGATGGCCACAATGGCGTAAATGCAGACAATGGAGATCACCCGCTGCCAGTAAAGGCCGGGCATTAAAAGAGGCAGGGCCAGAAGCCCTGCAATCAGGAGGAACCTTGGCGCGATCAGATAGGCCATTTCCCGCCAGGACATCAATGCGTACAGTCCGTCGGACCGGACCTTGATCCCCCGGTCAATGCGTTCTTTTCTTTTGTTTTCTGTGCTCATACCCTATCTTCCAGTTCCTTTTGCTGGCCGAACAGGCCAGACGGTTTCAGGATCAGGGTCAGGATGATGGCCAGAATGGCCACCACCATCTGGAAATGGGACCCCAGGAACACCACGCTCAGCATCTGGGCATACCCGATGATAAAGGCGGCGAAAAACGCCCCCATCCAGGAACCCAGCCCCCCCACGATGCACACGGCAATGGACATGATCAGCACATGGTATCCGGATTCCACCACGATATTGCCCAACGGCAGAATGGAGATGGCTGCCACACCGGCCAGGATGGCGCCGAACCCCATAGCCAGCATGGCCATGAAATCGGAGTCGATGCCCAGCATGAGGGCGGCCCGTTCATCCTGGGCCATGCCCTGGAGGGCCAGGCCCAGCTTGGTAAAATGGGTGAACACCCACAGGACAGCCACCAGCAGAATGCCGACCACCACCATCACAATGCGGTGATAATCCACCGGCACCCCGCCGATGATCACCATGCCGTCCATGAATACGGGCAACGTATAGGTCATGCCCCGGAATCCCCCGTACCGGAGACCTTCCAGAATGGCCAGGCCGATGGCATAGGAGCTGATGATCTCGGAGATGCTCATGCCCCTGACCCGGATCAGTACCAGGCGGTACATGAGAATACCCAGAAGCCCGTTGGCGGCCAGTGAAAGCACAATGGCCAGGCCGTAAGGCAGTCCCAGTTTCTGGAGCAGGGTCCAGGTGACGAACCCGCAGATGATGTACAGAGCCCCGTGGGCGAAATTGGGCACCCGGCTGATGCCGTACACCATGGCGAACCCCAGGCCCATCAGGGCCAAAGACACGGAGTTAATGGTCCCGTAGATAAGAATTTCCATAATACGATTCCTTTGGTTCAAGGATCAAAAAATCTGGGCCGGACCCCTTCGGGCCGCTGATCCGTCCACCCGCAGTTTTTTATTGATTCATCCAGGGCGGCAGCAGAATATCCCCTTTGGCAATGCTTTTGGGATACACCACCACCCGTTTGCCGTCCTGCCACTGCAGGATGGAGCCCACGGCCCCTTCTTGCGGGTCGGTGGCGGGAATCACCTGATGGGTCTTGGGATCGAACCGGATACGGCCGTACACGCCCAAGATGTTGATATTTTCAAGGGCCGTGACCACCTTGTCCGAATCAATGGTGCCCGCCCGTTCAATGGCATCCTTGAGGGCATATACTGCCATGTAGGAGGAAGAGGCGCCCAAGCCTTCGGGTTCCACGCCCCATTTTTCAGTATAGGCATTGTAAAATTTCATGGTCCAGGGGGTGGCGTCGGACGGGGCGTTTCCTGCATTGACCACGTTGCACAGGGTGTATTCCCCCTTGCCTTCGGTGGCATCCCAGAAACCGGGCTGTTCCGCCGCTGCCAAGGTGGAGCCGAAGGGCAGGGCCGGGATCTTCAGGTCATACCACTGTTTGAGCAGAATGGCGCTTTCCGGCATGTCCATCCAGATGTTGATGATCTGGGATCCGGAGGACCGGGCCTTAAGCAGTCCCATGGAAAATCCGTGGCCCGGTGGGGTAGATTTCCGTCCCCGTGACCTCAAATCCCTTGGACCCGGCCACTTTGCCCATGACTTCGGCTGCGCCTCGGGCATGGGACACATCCTGAGCCATGATGAATACCTTGGTGAGGCCGTATTTTTCCTTGAGATCCGAAAAATTGGCGATGATTTCGCCGATGAGATTCACGGCTTCCCCATGGATCCGGAAGCAGTATTTGAATTTGTCGTAATTGGCTTCCACGGTTTTGTGATATTTGGGGGTGAGCACCCCTGAGGTGACAATGGATACTTTTTTGTGTTTGGACAAAAGCGACATGGCCGCCAGGGCCGCCTCGGATCGGTTGGGACCACCCACGATAAAATCAGCCCCCTTGTTGAGAATCAGCCGTTCCACCGCCATGAGGGCTTCGCTCACCGGCACGCCGGGTTCCAGGTCCCGGGTGTCGATCACTTCCACGGCAAAAGGGCGGTTTTTTTCGCCGACAGCCACACCGCCGGCGGCATTGATTTCATCCACAGCCAGCCGGATTCCCCGTTCCGCATCCCAGCCGTACAGATACGCCGTTGACAGCGGGGCCCCAGTACAATGGGTTTTGAGCGGCCGCAGGTCCGCACCATAGAACCATGCCCGCCATTACGAACAAAATACACCGGACGCTTAACCTGATACGCTTCATAACCTTTTCTCCTTTTGCATGAAAGCAGCACCGTCATTGGCACTGTTTTTTATGGCATATGTCTTCAGGGTGGGGTTGAAACCCCTGTATCATGGTCCCATGGATGCCCGGTTGGAGAAGAGGGGCGGCAGGCAACGGACGGCTTCTGGTGCAAAGGCCCGGGCAATGGTAACGGTATTGTTGTGATTGAATCACAATAGCGAAAAGTGTGCCAGGATTAAATTCTGAAAATCAAAAATCAAATGAACCGCCTTCAGTGAACGGGTGAATGAATTTTTCATGAGAATTTTTCCAACCGATGCAACAGGAGTGCGGGCAGTGATATCGGAAAAAAAATTACCATTAGATAGAAAAAAAATTTTCCATTCAGCTCCCATTGGGATGGATATGGTATTTCCTGATCTTGCTGCGCAGGGTGGGCAGGGTGATCCGGAGCAGCCGGGCGGTGCGGGTTTTGTTCCATCCCAGCTGGGCCAGGGTCCGGGCGATATGTTGTTTTTCCACACGGGCCAGGGAAAAAGACTCCAGACCCTGGACCGGTTCGGTGCGGTGATGGTCCAAAATCCGGTCGATGTCGTCCCTGAGGAGCACATTGCCCCGACATCCCACCAGGGCCTGGACAATGACGTTTTCCAGCTCCCGGACATTGCCTTTCCATGCATGCCGGCGCAGCCGTGCCATGACCCCGTCCTGGATTTTGGTGACAGTGGTGCCCAGTTCCCGGTTGATTTTGGACAGAAAATGTTCCACCAGAAAAGGAATGTCTGACAGTCGCTCCCCCAGCGGGGGCAGCTGGATGGTAAATACCTTGAGGCGGTAATACAGGTCCTGCTTAAACAGGCCTTTTTCCACCAGTTCGGACAGGTTCTGGTTGGAGGCCGCCACGATGCGGCAGTTGGATTTCAACACCCGGGTGCCCCCTACCCGGGTGAATTCCCGGCGCTGGAGAAACCCCAGCAGCTTGCCCTGGATCTTGAGGGACAGCTGGGAGATCTCGTCCAGAAACAGGGTGCCGGTCCCGGCCAGCTCGATCTTTCCGATGGTGGTTTGGTCCGCGCCGGTGAACGCCCCTTTTTCATGGCCGAACAGCTCGCTTTCAATAATGGTGTCCACCACCGAGGAACAGTCAAACACGATGAACGGCTTGTCCTTGCTGGCGGCATTCATGTGGATCACCCGGGCCGTGAGTTCCTTGCCGGTGCCGGTGGCCCCCTGAAGCAGCACGTTCACCTGCCGCCCGCACACCAGGCCCATCATTTTGAATACGTGGCGCATTTTTTCACTTTTCCCGATGAGTTCCACCGGCGCCGCCGGTCCAGCACAAGGGGTCAAAGACGGGGTTTCCCGGTCGATCTCGATGATGCGGGCAGCCCGGTTGACCGCCTGTTCCACCTGGTCGATGTCCAGGGGTTTGTGGATATAGTCGAACGCGCCGGTCTTCATGGCTACGATGGTGGTTTCCATATCCTGGAAGGCCGTGATCATGATGATCTTGGCCGGAAGATTTTCCTTGACCATGGCTGCAAGGATCTCCAGACCGTTTACATCCGGCAGCCGGATATCCAGGATCACCACCTGGGGCCGTTGTTTTCGGAACAGAGCCATTCCTTTGGTGCCGGTGTCAGCAGTCAGCACTGTCAGTCCTTTTTCTTCGAAAAACATGCTCAGGGTTTCAAGGATGGATTTTTCGTCGTCAATGACCAGTAATTTTGCCATGCAGACTCCGTTTGTTGAGCGTTACGGCCTTGTCTGTGATCGTGGTATGCGATTTGACGTTCAAAGTCAAGCTCAGTGCACAGATTTGTTGGTGGGATATTTTTATAGGATATGATATATTTACAGGTTGTGGATAAATAAACCGTCGGAACAATGAAAGACAAAAGCGGTGGAAAATTTGAGAATCAAAAAATTTGTTTTACGGACCGGCGCGGGCATGCTGTTCCTTCTGGCAATGCTGAGTGCCGGACTTTACGGATACAGCCGCAGTGGTCATGCCCGAACCCTGGCGATGAATCGGATCAATGCGGCAATCCCGGGCACACTGTCGGCCGGACAGATCCGGCTGCTGGCCGAGGCGCCCTGCTGCGGCTCGACGATATCCGGCTGATGGATGCAAAAGGAAACTTTTGTCTGGCATTCGACTCTCTGAGGCTTAAGATTCAATGGCGTTCGCTGTTTGACAAGGTGTTGGAGATCAGTTTGCTCCAGATCGATGGACTGACGCTAAATCTGATAGAAGATGCCACCGGTCGAATAAACCTTGTGAACGCTCTGACGGCCGGGGATGACATGCCCGAAGATAGTCCGGAAAACGATACGTCCAGAACCGGCCTGCCTTTGAATGTAAAAATTCAGACAGCTCAGATTACCCGCGGTGCCCTGTCCTTTTCAGATCCTGAGAACACGGTTGATGTCGGATCGCTGAATGTGTCAGTGACGGAGGTGGATCTGCAACAGATGTCCGGTGCCGTATCCATTGACGTGGGGGTGTCACATTCACCAATGCGACAACAATAACCCTGGATGCGGAATCTTTGCACCTTTCTGCATCGGTCAGGGAAAAGAGAACCGGCAGATTCCAGATGAATCTGACCTCAGCCGTCGGGGTGCTGACAGCCTCCGGCTTGGTCAATGACCTTTTGGGTCAGCCACAGGTCGATCTGGCTGCCGATCTGACCACCGATCTGGCGGCGGTTTCCCGGATATCGCCGGAAATGCCGAATCTGGACGGAACCCTTTGCCTGACCCTTTCCGGGCGGGGACCGGTCAATGATCCGACAGCTCGGCTTCAGGTCGCAGGACAGCACCTGGCCATGGCCCCGAATGTTCAAAACGGCAGTCTGGATATTGCCGTGAGTCTGGCAGGACGGGTGCTGACCCTTGAACGGGCCCGAACCGATCTGCTGGGAATCACCACGACAATTTCCGGATCCACTGATCTGTCCCGGGTATTTCCGGATGGATTTCTGGGATCAGCCCCTGATCTTGCGCAGATGACATATGCGCTGGCCTTTGACCAGACAGGAGGGGATTTCGCCCGGCTGGCCCCATGGATGCCCGGATTTTCTGGGCAGTTTTCCTCCCGGGGCAGGGCCCAGGGCCGGGGAATTTCTTTGGATACCCTGACCGCCGGGTACGACCTGACCTCGACTTTTAAAGAATTCAAACAGAATCAGGCTGAGAACGATCCTCTGGATCTGACTATTCAAGTGTCCGGAGATATCACCCGCCGGTTGCTCACCCTGAGTCAACTGAATTTGGATACCCGTCCGGCACAGTTGCAGGGTTCAGGCACATATCATCTGGCTGATCAGGTACTGGACATGGGTGTCACCGTGTCGGCCGATGATCTGGATGCTGCCACACGGGCATTCGGCTTGTTTCCGGCCCGGGGACGGGTTAGCGCTACGGTTCAGGCGCAAGGGCCGGTGAGTGGGCCGGCGATTGCCGCTGTCCTGGAAGGGCGTGACCTTGAGGCAGCAGGAATGGTTGTGGATTGGCTGGATCTCAAGGCAACCCTGGACGGTCAGGGGAAAGCCGCGCTGACGGATCTCACGGTTCAGGGACCGGGTCTGGAACTGGCGGCCTCCGGGACCGCCGATTTGTTTGATCCGGGGTTTGCGCTGAAAAAACAAATCCAGGCTTTTCTGAAAACAAAGGGAAAGATCCGGCCGGCAACAGTACTGGCAGAAACAGATCCGAAAATGGCCCCCCTTTTTCTGAACACGGATACCGCGTTTGATCTTGAAGCCAGGGTTGCGTATGACAGGGGCGCGTCCTTGTCCATCCCCGATATCTCGGAAATGACCATTCCGCGGCAGAGCCTGGCAGCCCGGATCGATCTGGACAATCCCCGGTTTTCCCTGGTTCTGGAAAACCTGGTGGACATCACGGGGGATCTGGAAATGAAAACATCCGGATATGCCGTTGATCTGGATTTCAAGGCCAAAGATTTCGGCCCGCTCCTGTCAGCTGCAGGATTGCCCGGTGTCAGCGGCGGCGTGCAGGGCTGGTTCCGGTCCTCAGGCACTCTGCCGGAAGATCTCATGGAACCTTTTGAAACACACCTGGCAGCGGCCAAAGGGCGTGTGACCATTGAGGCAGATGTCGCCGGAACGGTCCTTCAGCCGGAGTTCAATGCCGTCATGAATGTGACGGATCTGGCTTGGCAACCGGAAGATTTGCCTTTGGCGGTTACCGGGGTGAACGGCCGCATGACCCTGTCCCAGGACCGGCTGACCATTCATGAGCTGACCACTCAAATCAATCAGGGCGCGTGACCCTGAACGGAGAGGCGGTTGCGGGCTTTGGAGATGGAAATACAGCGGGCCCTGGAAAAAGATGAAAGCGATCAATGCGACCCTGAATCTTTCAGGGAAGGAGATCACTTTGCCGGTGGCTGACAGTGACACGGAAACCGTGTGGATGGAATCGCTGGCCTCATCTGTAACGATTCACCTGGATATATCACAGAAGCAGACCATGGAATCGTCCGGGACGGTGGATTCCGGAGGTACCGGCAGGATACCGGTTCAGTCGGTCGTGGCGGTTTTGGGGTTGAACCCGCCGGATCAGCAGGGACTGGATCTGTCTGTGGCCCTGGACCGGACCATCGGGCTGAAAGCATCTTTCAATCCGGAGACCGCAGGATTTGATATCCACACCGAATTTGCCGGCACATCGCTGGACCCGTTTTTGGCGACCGCCGGTTTTTCCGGTGTATCCGGACAGCTGAACGGGCAGGTGCAGGCCCGCGGGCGGATTAACGCGAGTCTGCCGTCTCAGGTGACCGAACAGCTGAAACCTGCCAAAGGGGGCCTTCAGATTCGCGCGGAGGTGGGCGGATCGTTTTCAGAGCCGGAGGTGACTGCGGAAATGCTGCTGGAGGACCTGCAGTATCCGGTTCCTGAAGCCGGACTTCTGGTGTCGAATTTGAACGGCAGTTTGGCCTTGTCCAATGACCGGCTGAAAATTATGTCTTTGACCGCTGATATGGGTCAAGGAACCCTGGAAGTGTTCGGGGATCTGACACTGAATAATTTCATGCCGGTGTCCGGTCAGGCCAGGGTCCTGACCCGCAATGTCACCGTATCTGTGGAAGATACCCTGGAAGCGGCATTTAATACGGACTTGACGTTTTCCGGGTCCCTGAAAAAAGCCGGGCTGACCGGAAAGGTGGAGATAATTCACGGTGAATTTTACCGGGATTTCGAGTTTGATCTGGCGGAAGCTTTGGAAAGTCGGAAAATGGGCAGTACCGGACCGGTTGAACCGCCGCGGGATTCCGGGAAACCCTCGTTTTCAGACAACCTGGCCCTGGATATTGCCGTCAATTACAAAGACCCGTTCATACTGGACAACAACCTGGCCTTTATCATGGTGGAGCCGGATCTGAAAATTACCGGCACCATCCGCCAGCCGGCGATCACCGGGAGGGCGAATATTGTGGAAGGGACTGTGGTGTATCAGAAACGTCAGTTTGACATTGGAACCGGGATCATCGATTTTGTGGATCCGTTTAAAAACGATCCGAAAATCACCCTCCAGGCCCATACCGCCATCCGGACATGGGTCATCTACATGGATGTCAGCGGAAAGACCGATAATCTCAAGTTCAGACTGTATTCCGATCCTGCGGAAACCCATGAAGATATCCTGTCTTTGTTGATCATGGGAAAAACCACGAAAGAGCTGGGAAAAGGGAGCGGATCCTATACCGGCATTCTGGCGGACAAAGCCTCGGAAATGGTCGGCCGGGAAGTGTTGTCATCCACCCCGCTGGATACCTTTGCGCTCGGGTATGATGAATCCGGAGGGCAAGGCGGTAATGTCAATGTCACCATGGGAAGAAATTGTCGGAACGGCTGGAGGTGATCTATTCCATGGAAACGGAAGATCAAGAAACCGTTCATACCAATGCAGCGGAATATAAAATGCTGGAAAACGTCATCCTCAGAGCGTTTAACGACTCAAAAGGAGGCTTTGGAACGGAAATTACCCTGAAACTGGAGTTCAGATAGACGGGATGAAATCAGAAACAAGAATGAACAAAGCAGGACAACGGGGAATATCCCTGTTCAGGTGGGTGGTATGCCTGTGGGGGATATCGGGTATAATGACCGGAGTCGTTCCGGCTCAGGCAATAGAGAACCGGCCGGTCATTGAAAAAGTTCAGGTGGATATTATGGGTGGGGAACCGGAGCGGCGGGCAAAGCTGCACTCCATGGCCACACGGATGATGAAGCTCCACCCAGGAGACCGGTTTGATGCCGGGGCCCTGTCCACCTCTATTTCACTGCTGAAACAGTCCGGTCAGTTCAGTGACATCGATATCCCGGACCCGGATCTGGATGCCGCTTCCATGACCCTGATTTTCGGCTGACCCCGGTGATACAGGTGAAACGCATCAAGGTGGGCGGCGCGTTTCCGGTGTTTACGCAGCCCATAATCCGGGCCACGGATTACCGGGTTGGGGGGGCGTTTTACCCGGACCAGGTGGAGAAAAACATTCAGGCGGTGCAGACCGTGATGACGCAAAAAGGGTATGTGGATGCTCAAGTCGAAATCCGCACGGAAGCAGCGGGAAATCTGCAGACGAACGTGTTCATCAAGGTGGAAAAAAACGTGCCGCTTCGGACCGTTGACATCGAGATGGATGGAAATCGTGCGTTTTCAGATACCCGGCTTAAAATGCGCATGAAATCTTATCAATTGCCGCTGTTTTTCTGGAGCCGGGGTGAAAGAACTGAGACGGAGAAAATCACAAAAGATGTCAAAGATCTGCTGGCATTTTACCGGAAAAAAGGATTTGTTGAAGCCAGTGTCGATTTTGACCTGCAGACAGATTTGGCACAGAAGCGAAGCCGGATAGTCCTTCAAATTGATGAAGGACCGAAATACCGGGTGTCGTTTTCCGGAAACAAAGAATTCAGCAATCGGATCCTGAAAAAGGATCTGACCATCTGGTCAAAGGGGAACCGCAATGATTTCGGACTTAAACGAAGCATAAAAAATATCAAAGACCGGTATGAAAAAGCAGGATACCGGGAATGTGACGTGGATTATGTTGTCAAAACCGGGTCAGACGATCAACGACCGGTGAAAGACATCTTGATACGGATTCAGGAAAACACCCGGTATCTGGTGGGCGATACCTCGATCAAAGGTCTGATGGCCCTGGATGAGAAAGCCGTGTCCCCCCATCTCAATACCCGGGGAAAAGGGTTGTTTTATGACGGCCCGTTTGTCGAAAACATGCCGGAATCAGACCGGCGGACCCTGGAAAATATTTACAGGAACCAGGGGTTTGAGAACGCCCAGGTGTCGGCGGAGGTCATATGGACCGAGCCGGATGAGAAAAATCAGAAGATAGCGGATGTGGTGTTCGAGGTGACCGAAGGGTACCGACGACATGTGATGGACGTCGTGTTTGAAGGGCTGCCGGATAATATCGATTCCAAGGCTTTTCATCAGGTGATCAAGACCCGGAAAAACGATTTTTGTCTGCCGTCCCGGGTGGATGAGGACCGGATTGCGTTGCTGTCTTTTCTGGGGGAGAACGGATATATATACGCCCGGGTCACTCCCCGTGTCGAACCGGACGGCAAAGACTGCCGGGTTATCTTCCGGGTGTCGCCCGGACGGATGTCAAGGGTCGGGGGTATCTGGGTATTCGGCAATTTCGATACCAGAGAGGATGTCATCCTGAGGCACAATACCCTGGAACCGGGTGAGCCGGTCTCCCTGGACCGGTTTTTGAACCTTCAGAACGATATCCGGGATCTTAATTGTCTGGAAAGAGTGAGTTTTAAAACCATCGGCGTTCAGGAAAAATCGGATTCGTTTTTTTTCACAGCGGAAGTGGAAGAAAAAAATCCCTATTTTCTGGAGACCAGTATCGGATATGATACGGCCAGAGACGTCTATCTTGGGGTGTCCGCCGGTAATCGGAACTGGATGGGAACCAACCGGAGGCTGTATTTGGATACCGAAGTGTCCGGTGTGGGGTATGAGGCGGTTCTGGGTGTTACGGATTATGATTTTCTGTCCAGACGGATTTTTACGGATGCCAATGTGTATCTGTCAGAAGAGGAACTAAAGAATCAGAATTTCGGTACCCGGAAATACGGATCTTCTTTGATGTTTGAAAAGCAGCTGACCCCCCGTCTGCTTCTGGGAACCAGTTTTAATCTGGAATCCAGAGAGCAATATGCCACAGGAACTAAAACCGATGTCAATCCGGATGTTTATGAGGCCCGCGGTATTCTGGCCGGCACCCCTTATGTGACTTGGTCATCGGTGGATTCCTTTTCCCGGCCCACCCGGGGGATTTATCTTAACGCCTCTGCCGGGTACACCCGGGATATATTCGAGGACCTGGACAATTTCATGAAATACGAGGTCACGGCCAAATATTACATACAGCCTTTTTCCAGGGTAGTCCTGGCATTTCAGGCCATATACGGTACGTTGCAGAATTTTTCCTCTGACGATCTTCTGCCGGATGATCAATTGTTTTATTTGGGAGGTATTTCAGATGTGCGCGGGTTTGATGAAAACAAATTGCTGGTGGATGATTTCGGGGATCCTTTGGGAGCAAAAACCCGGATGGCCGGCTCCATCGAGGCTCGGATCGATCTGGGCGGGAATCTGGAACTTCCGGTTTTTGTGGATGCCGGGGCTGCGGGACACCATCCGAAACAGCCGTAACGAAGGGTTCAAATATACGGTCGGATCCGGCCTGCGGTATATGACGCCTGTGGGGCCGGTGGGATTGCTTTACGGATACCGGTTGAATCCTGAAACCGGAGAGGATTCGGGCCGGGTTCATTTCTCCATTGGGTATACATTTTAAAACGCATCCGCCGGGACATTCCCCGGCATCGAACCTGTCATGTTTTGTTGTGTGCAATCTTGCTCTGGCCATGCCGGTTTTTAAAAAACAGAAGGCCGGAATTATGCAACATGAATTCCGGCCTTCTGTCTCGTTCATCTCAAACTGGGGTGTCTTGGTTCTCAGTACATGAGATTGGGCAAAAACATGATGATCTGCGGGAAAATGATCAGAATGAATACGCCGATGATCACCGCAATGAGAAATGGAAAAATCCCTTTGAAGATTTTTTCCAGCGGCACCCCTTCATCCAGCACGTTTTTCGCCACGCCATAGACCACATAGACATTAATGCCCACCGGCGGGGTGATTACCCCCATTTCCGTGACCATGACGATGATGATGCCGAACCAGATAGGATCATATCCCAGTTCCAGAACCACCGGAAAAAAGATCGGTACGGTGAGAGTGACAAAGGCCAGCGCATCCATGAAACATCCGCCGAAAAAATAGATGAGGAGGATAACGCCGAGGACCAGTACCGGAGAGATCTCCAGACCCGACACCCAGCCGGCAATTTCAAAAGGAATCCGGGTGACGGCCAGGAATTTGCCGAAAATCACGGCACCAGCAATGAGCATGAGTACCATGCAGGATGTCCGAAGGGTTTCCATCAAGGATTTGATAAATCCCTCCCAGGAGATCTGGCGCCGGATCATCGCGATGAGCAGCACCCCGAACGCTCCGATGGCAGCCGCTTCTGTGGGTGTGAACAATCCGATGAAAATACCGCCGATGACCAGAACAAAAACGATCAGGGTTTCGGTCAAGCCGAGCAGCGCTTTCATCTTTTGAGACCAGGAAAAGTGTTCGCCTCTCGGGCCCTGGTCCGGTGAAATCCGGCAGCGGATGTAGATGCAGATAATGAACAGCAGAGTCACCAGAAGTGCCGGAAAGATACCGGCCACAAACAGGGCCCCGATGGACTGTTCCGTTAAAATACCATAAATAATGAGTACTACGGACGGAGGCATGATCATGCCGATGCCACCGCCGGATGCCACCGATCCGGTGGCTAGCTCATCATCATAATTGTATCGTTTCATTTCCGGCAGACCCACAGTCGCCATGGTGGCGGCGGTGGCCGGGCTGGAACCGCAGACTGCGCCGAATGCCGTACACGCGGAAACCGTGGCCATGGCCAGTCCGCCCCGGATGCTTCCCAGAAATTTGTATCCCGCATTGTACAATCGTTTGCTGATGCCGGAGTTGAACCCCAGCTGTCCCATGAGAATAAACAGTGGAATGGTGGTCAGATCGTAAGAATCAAAAGTTTCGTAGATGTTTCGGGACAACAGGACAAGGCCGGCATCCGTAGTGATCATGATCGAGAACCCCGCAAATCCCACGCTGGCCATGACAAACGCCACGGGCATCCGGGTCAGAAACATGAGGATCATGATAAGGATACCGATGATGCCAATAAGTGTCGGGTTCATTTTTGACTCATCTTTCTTAATTTCGTTATGTCTTGAACAATGGCCTCCAAAATAGTGATGGTGAAGACCAACAGCCCGAAAGACAGCAGATAGACTATGTAATAGATGGGAAATTCCAGATTCATGGACACCTCACCGGTCTGATAAATATCTTCAGCGTACAGAAACATCTGCCAGGTGATCAGAATAAACAGGATCAGCGTCAGGGTCCGAGTGAAAATATCGATTCCGACCTGAATCTTTTCTGACAGCAGCCGGACCAGGATTTCCACCCCCACATGGCCATCCATTTTGTAGGTATAGGGCAGGGCGGCAGCCACGACAATGGTTGCCAGAAAACCCACCAGTTCCACGGAACCGAAAATAGGTGATTTGAAAACCGGCCGATGACATCCACCACTGTCAGCATCATCATGGCAGTGAGGGCGACGGCGCCGATCAGTTTCAGCAAATCGGAAAATTTGTTCAACGCCTGGGAAATAACACGCATAATTCATCCTGTTTTTAAAGTAGTCGGTTTTATTGTCAGGAGTGTCAGGCATCAGGCAGCCCGGCGGAAAACCACCCGGCCGGGCTGTCAGTCATGCTGCCGGACATATTGAAACCGGCATAATTGTTAAAGATTGGCTTTGATATAATCTACGATGGCCTGTCCATCAATTCCTTTTTCTGAGACGCTTTTGACGTACTCATCAATGACGATGACTGCCTGGTCTGCCCATTTTTTTGCTTCCGCATCCGACTGGGAGATGACTTCTCCTTTTTTTTCTTTGAAGAATTCCATCCCGAGCTCATCGGCTTTGTCCCATGCCTGTCCGTGTTTCAAGGCAAATTCCGCATTGATGGCCTGGATGGTGTCCTGCTGTGTCTGAGTCAGGCTGTCCCATTTATTCTTGTTCATGAATACCGCAAAGGTGGTGGTGTATGCGGTGGAGAAGTTTTGGATCATATAGTTGACCACTTCGCCGAGCTTCCATCCGTTGTTGGCTTCCACCGGATGCATGGATCCATCCACCACGCCTTTTTGCAGCATTTGATAGGTTTCACCCATGGATTTCCCCACAGGTGATCCGCCCAGAGCCGCCACTACCTTGCCGCTGGTACCGGTGCCTCTGATTTTCAGGCCCTTGAGATCGTCCAGGGTATTCACTGCCTTGTCACGGGTATGCAACAATCCGGGTCCGTGGGCGTGAAGAAACATCAGTTCCGTGTCTTTGAATTCTTCGGGATCGAATTTTTCGAGTACGCCGTTGGCAATATTGGTGGCCTGAACGCCGGATGTATACCCCATGGGCAGGTCAATGGCGGCGGCAACCGGGAACCGTCCCCTGGAATAGGCCAGGACCGTCATTCCGATATCGGCAATACCCTGCACCACTCCGTCGTAAGTCTGGGGTGCCTTGGTCAGGGTTCCGGCCGGAAAATAGTTGATGGTGATTTCACCCTTGGTGCGGGATTCCACTTCTTTGATCCATGCTTCAGCCAGCTGACTCTGTATGTGAGTGGGGGAAAAAATTGGAGTAGGTGAGTTGTGTTTTGGCTGTTGCGTTCAGGGTAAAGAATGTACAAAAACAAAAAACAAATAACGCCGGGATGGTAAACCTTCTCATCTTGTGGACCTCCTGAAAAATGGGTTCTGAAAAAGGAAAGACGACAATAATCTGTTATGCGGGAAGCTGTCACCTCCTTTCATTTTGAGAATTAGTGTTACAATGTAACTATATTTAAGCGGTTTGTTCCCACTATATTTAAAGATGTAAAACACTGTCAAGAGAAAAATAGGGTTTAAAATAGAAAACCATCGAATAATTGGTTGATTGATCAACAATTTGATTTTCCCAGCGTTTTCCAATCTTTGTCTTCCGCTACTTATGAACGTGAAAGGAGAAGATAAAAAAAACTTGACATAGCTGTATTGTATCTATAAAGTATCTAATTAATAGCTGGTGCTGTGGCGTGTCAAGAAAACAGCCGCTTTCAGGCTGGTTCACTTTAACCTGTGTATGGGTGGATGGCGTGGATTTTTTCTTGACAGGTAGTTACAATGTAGCGTAATCATGATCACATTGTGTAATGTGATACCAGAAAAAAAGGATGTCAAGGATTTAAGGTGAAAAGGTTTTTCAGGTAAAAGATAACAAGGGGATTAACATGAGGTACGCAGAAACAGGGTTTAATTTAGAGGTGGATCTTACCCGGGGGAACATTGAAAAGGTGGCGACCGACCCCAGGGATACAGCGCTCTATCTGGGAGGGCTGGGAACAAATGCCAAAATTTTATGGGACCGGGTGGGGCCGGAAGTGACACCTTTTTCCCCGGAAAACCTGTTGATTTTCAGTGCCGGCCTGCTCTGTGGCACGCCGGCCACCGGCTGCAACCGGACCATTTTGTCCACTATTTCTCCCCAAACCGAATTGATGGCGTTTTCCATGATGGGGGGATTCTGGGCTCCGGAACTCAAATATGCCGGATATGACAAGGTGATCCTGCGGGGTAAATCTGAAAAACTGGTGTATCTGTGGATTCACAATGACACTGTGGAGATCCGGGATGCATCTCACCTGGCCGGCAAAGGATCTGTGGAGACCGCAGAGATCATCCGTCAGGAACTCCGTCAACCCAAGGCCCAGGTGGCAGCCATCGGGCTGGCCGGTGAAAATCGGGTATATTATGCCTCGGTGGAACAGGGCCGGTCCTCGGCCAGTCGCGGCGGTATCGGCGCAGTCATGGGGGACAAGCGGGTTAAGGCCATTGCCGTCCGAGGCACCAAGGACATCAACCTGGCCAATCCTGAAGGGTTCATGTCCCTGTGCAATGAAGTGCTCGATTACATCAAATGGCGGGAAGACAACCCCATCAAAGGGGTGATGACGATTCTCCAGGGACTGGGATCTCCCCAGGAAATGAAAGTCCATGACGAGAAATGGCACACCGAGAACTTCATGTGGGGCAACTCCCGGACAAGGCGCAAAGAGTTCTGGAACGAGGATATCGAAGAAGCATGGACCGACACCCTGGAGGGGGCCCGGACTCGTCTCATCTCCTGTTTCAACTGTCCCATGAAATGCGGGGCTACCATTTCCATGCCCGGCCTGCCCACCTATATGATGAAATGCTTCACCAAACTGACCTATACCATGGCCGCCTATTCCGATCTGGACTTTGGTCTGCGGATCGCCCAGAGAGCCACGGAATACGGGCTGGATGGATTTTCCACGCCCCAGGTCATGGCCTTTGCCCTGGAACTGCTGGAGGCCGGTATTTTAACGCCCGACGATTTCCCGGGTCTGCCGGAAAAAAGTGAAGACCGGTTCTTTTATCTGCTGGACATGATTGTGAACCGGGAAGGCATCGGGGACGTTCTGGCCAAGGGAACCTACTGGGCTGCCAAAGAAATCGGCAACGGGGCCGAAGAATATGCCCACAACACCATCAAAAAGCATGAACAGCTGCCCTTGAAACTGTCCATGCTCAATCCTATCTATTTTCTGATGTACTCGGTGGGTGAAAAGATCAACATCACCCAGATCGAAGGCCAGTTTCCCCAGGCCCCGTTCCCCAAACGGGAACACCGGGAAAAATTCTGCGAGGACTGGATCCAGGTCCCTCATGAAAAATTCAAACAGTATTTCATTGACTGGGAGTTGCGGGGGAAAATTCCATCCCCTATTATCCCACAGTGGAAATGACCTGTGACATTGTGGAGTGGCAGGAGATGATGCACTATATCGATGACGCATTAGGCCAGTGTGCCGGGCTGTCGTCCTTTCCGCTCAAACCGCCGTATCATATTCATAATTATCCCAAATTCATCTCAGCCGGAGCGGGCATCGACATGGATGAGGAAAAACTGTCTGATGCGGCCAAACGCTACCGGACTCTGGTCCGGGCCATCAACATCCGGCGGGGCATGAGAAGGCTGGATGACAGACCGCCCGAGAATCACTGGAAAAAAAGGTTTCCTGAACTGGAGGAAAAATTGTTGGATGGCTATTACCAGTTGAAAGGCTGGAACAAGGAGGGGATTCCCACCAAAGAAGCCCTGGAAAAAATGGGGCTGGGCCATGTGGCAGAAGATTTTATCCAGCGGGGAATTCTCAGTGAAGACGAGACCGCAGATGTGCAGACAGAAACACAGACCCAATAGTGTGGAGGGCAGAGACCGTGGCAAGTAAAACAAAAGAAAAGAAAATCGTAAAGACCATAAAGATCGACGTGGACAAGTGCAATGGGTGCCGGGCCTGTGAGGTGATCTGCTCCGCATTTCACGCTTCCCCCAAATACAGTTCCAACAACCCGGCCCGGTCCCGGATCCGGATTATCAGAGAGCCGCTGCGGGATATTTATGTGCCAGTGTATGCCGGAGAGTACACCATGGCGGAATGTGCGGGGCGGGATAAATACACCATTGATGGCAAGGAATATGATGAATGCTCGTTTTGCCGGGCCTCCTGTCCGTCCAGGGAAGAATTCAAGGAACCGGATTCCGGGCTGCCGTTGAAATGCGACATGTGCGAAGGCGAAGAGGAACCTTGTGTGTCAATGGTGCCTGGTGGATGCGTTGACCCTGGAAGAGCGGGAAGAAGAGGTGGAGGAACAGGAAGAAATGGAGGACCTGGAAATCGGACTGGAATCTCTGGCAGACAAATTCGGCATGCAGACCATCATGGATGCCCTTGCCCGCATGTCCAAAGATGACAAAAGCAAAAAATAAGGACATA
>LQAJ01000066.1_pt1 | contig 86681 bp, 88 predicted proteins | sample 1535811 | NCBI WGS metagenome assembly LQAJ01 (sample SAMN04331587, study PRJNA305678) | bioreactor metagenome | isolation source: bioreactor_6 inoculated with Wadden Sea sediment 2nd replicate of a... | place: Germany: Wadden Sea, Janssand Flat
GTTAAATCAACAAGTTAATGTTAAATTTGTATTTCGTCACCAACCAGCGACTCAATTATCATAACATTATTTATCATTTCCTGTCAAGCATTTATTTTAAACATTTTTTTCTAGCTTTTTTTCTAAATTTAGAAAGTCGCCGAATCCCTGTATTTCCAATGCTTTTGACTTGTTTATTGTGCCGCGCTGTCGTGCGGTACTTGACTATAATAGCATCATGACAAGGGACCGTCAACCCCATTTGTTAAAGAAGTAATATTCAGTCTATTCTGTTAAGAATGTATTAACCAGTCACATATTCTTCGCCTTACATGTTTCTTCTTTAATATACAAGAAATGAGGTTACAGCACATATATGCCATAACCTCATATTAATAACTAAACTTGTGTTTTTTTCTTAAATTACTTATTAAGTGGTCTCATAAGTGGGAATAAAACGCATTCTCTAATAGGTCTATCCATCATTACAGAGAATAGTCTTTCAGATACGCCAAATCCATAGGCTGGAGGCATACCATATCTTAAAGCTTCAATGAAGGTTTCATCATGTTCATGAGCTTCTTCATCGCCCTCTTCGCCCATTGCCCTTTGTTCCTTGAATCTTTCTTCAAGATCTATAGGGTCGTTAAGCTCTGTATAGCCATTGCCCATTTCAGAACCGGCTATAATAATCTGCATTTGAGCAACTTTTCTTGGATCTTCTTTTTGTCGCTTAGGTAGTGGGTTCAGTTGAACGGGCTGTCCAACAAGGAATCCAGGACCAGATAGTTCTTTACGAACAACTTTCCATAGAAGGTCAACAAGTCTCCAGAAGCCAACATTCGGATCATACTCCACCTCATATGAATCCAATTTTGCTTCTAACTCTTCTTTAGTAACATTATAAATATTGACACCGGTTCTGTCTTCAATGATTGATTCAAAATCATAGACTTCCCACTCTGCGTCCATATCCACCTCATAGCCTCTAGACACAAACTTAGATGTGCCCATAACAGCCTTCGTGATTTTTCTATAGAGTTCTTTTGTAAACTCCATGCCGTCTTCAATATCTGCATAAGCCCAGTAGAATTCCATTTGTGTATAGTCCTGTAGATGCTCAGGGCTCATACCTTCATTTCTAAACTGTCTGCCGATCTCAAATGTCTTTTCAAAGCCGGCCACTAAAAGTTTTTTCTGCCATAGCTCACCCATTGATATTCTTAAGAATACATCAATATCTAATGCATTATGATGCGTTGCGAATGGTGTCGCAGCAGCACCGCCTGATGATGTCTCAAGAATTGGTGTTTCCACTTCAAGGAAACCATGATCGATCATGTAGTTTCTTATTGTACTCCAAAATTTCTGCTTTTTAATAAAAATATCACGTACATCTGAGTCCATGATAATATCAAGGTATCTCTTTCTAAACTTAATTTCGTCATCTTGGATGCCATGGTATTTTTCTGGAAGTGGTTTCAAGGCTTTAGTTAAGTGTATGTATCGTCCTGCTTTTACACTCACTTCACCTGTTTTTGTTTTAAACATCGTGCCACTGATTCCGACAATGTCGCCAATGTCGGCTTTTTCGAAAAGTCCAAACTCAAGGTCTGTGAGCTCATCTTTCTTCAGGTAAATCTGAATCTGACCCACTGCATCTTGAATATGCATGAAGCCAGCTTTGCCCTTGCCACGTTTTGTCATGATTCGACCTGCAACTGTTACAGGGATATTCATTTCTGCTAGTTCTTCTTTTGTAACCTCAGCATACTTTTCCTTTAAATCAGCCGAATGATGTTCTGGGATGAATTTCTCAGCGCCAAATGGATCAATACCATTTTCTCTTAGTTCATTCATCTTGTTTATTCTAATCATTTCTTGTTCACTGACTTTTCTTACCTGATTAGCTTCTTGACTCATAATCTTGTTGTATCGCATCTTGTAAAATGCCATACTCTCCTTTCTATTTTTTAATCTAGGCTCTTGCAAAATTAATGCTCCAAAGCGTCAACCCTTCCTCGACAATTCACTTAATCTTTGCAAATAGCTCAATCATTAAATTTATCTTTAACTTCTTCTACATTCTTATCTTATAAAGTATATCAAAATTAAGACATCAAAACATTGCTATAATGCAGATTTTATAAAATATCTTTTAATAATGATAATTCTGCTATGCCCATACCTTATTGGATTTTAGCACACATATCAATATCATACTCCCAAGACTCGAAAGGGGCCTTATTCAATCGCTTTTAGTAGAAGGCTTCGAAGCATGTCAGGGTTTGTTGCCGTGTTGATTTCATTTCGTATCACTGCACCACCCCGAATCCCTTTTAAGTACCACGCTGCGTGCTTTCTCATTTCAAGGACACCTATATGGTCTCCCTTGAAATCGACAAGCAAATCAAAGTGACGTAAGGCTTCTCGTATTTTTTCTTCCCTTGTAGGATGAGGGAGCCTTTCCCCTGTATTCAGATAATGGGAAACCTGCTTAAGCAACCATGGATTTCCTTGAGCCCCGCGGGCGATCATAAGACCATCGCATCCTGTTTGCTCACGCATTTGAATGGCATCTTCAATTGAGAATATATCCCCATTGCCAATGACAGGAATAGTGAGTGCATCTTTGACTTCTTTAATTATGCCCCAGTCTGCCTTGCCAGTATAAAACTGATCCCGTGTTCTGCCATGAACCGCAACGGCTGCCACACCGGCCTCTTGTGCAATAGAAGCAATTTGAACTGCGTTGATGGAATCCGCATCCCATCCTTTTCGAATTTTGACAGTAACCGGCTTGCTTGATGCCTTTACAACCGCTTCAATCACCTTTTTAGCCAAGTCAGGTGTTTTCATCAAAGCTGAACCGTCACCATTGTTAACTATTTTAGGTGCCGGGCATCCCATATTTATATCTAAAATATCATGATTGTGATCATTTATCTGTTCCACGACAGACCCCATAATATCAGGATCTGAACCAAATAACTGGAGTGCAACTGGACGTTCTTCTTCTCTAATTTCCATTAACCGTGCCGTTTTTTTATCTTTATAGTGAAGGGCTTTTGCACTGACCATCTCCGTCACTAAAAGGCCGGCACCATATTCCATGCATACCAGTCGAAAGGGCAGATCTGTCACACCAGCCATTGGCCCCAATATAACTGGGCTAGACAATTTAACATTTCCAATTTTCATGAGAGTCACCTCATTTCTCTACTATATAAACCTAACCTTATAGGTTCATAGGGCATTTACTTATTTCAGTCGCTTATTTAAAAGAAAAGAACCAGAAAAACTGGCTCTTAATGTTTTTTATTCATTTCATAAATATAGTTTAGACCATCAAGGGTCAAAAACTTATCTACAACATCTATTGTTTTTGACTCTGTTGCAATGAGTCCTGCAAGACCACCTGTTGCAACAACTTTTGGATCAACATCTGCTGCAAGCTCTTCTTTCATTCTCTCAACGATATAGTCCACTGATCCAACATAGCCATAAATCACGCCAGACTGTATACTTTGGGTTGTATTTTTACATATCACATTATCCGGTTTAACCAGTTCAACACGCGTCAGTTTCGCTGCACGCTGAAAAAAGTGCATCACTTGAAATTTTAATACCCGGGGTGATGGACCCGCCTAAATATTCACTTTTCGCCGATATGGCACAAAATGTTGTCGCTGTCCCAAAATCGACCACAACCAGTGGTCCACCATATTTCTTCACAGCCGATACGGCATTTACAATCCTGTCTGCGCCAACTTGCCGTGGATTATCATACTTGATATTCATGCCCGTTTTTATACCAGGCCCGACAACGATGGCTTCTTTATCGAAGTATTTGATCGCCATGTGCTGCAAAGAATACATTATTGTCGGTACAACCGAAGAAATAATTATATCCTGCACATCTTTAGGATTCAAACCTTCATACTGAAACAGCTGATTCACAAAAATGCCGAGTTCATCTGCAGACTTACTCTTGTCAGTTGACATCCGCCAGTGTGTAATAAGCTTTCCAGATTTATAAAGACCTAGAACGATGTTGGAGTTTCCAACGTCAAACGCTAATAACATGTGGTTTCACCTTCTTCTTCCCCGCTGTTCTCACGTTTATTGCGTGTTTAAACGCAACAGTCGGGTGTCTTTTCATGTATTTTTATAAGTCATTCACGCAAAATAAATCCTATCATGAAGCCATTTTTTTTGCAATATAAACTGACTATAATTCTTATGTCTACATATAATAACAGGTTTAAATGTAATCTGTTAATCCCCTAACGGAAACTTCACCATAAAAAACAGGCTTCACCTCACCATTTTCAAACTTAACGAGAAGTTCACCATCTTGATTCAAATCAATAGCCTCTCCGTATAGGGTCTCATTTTTGTGGATCACCCTTACCTGCTGACCAATTGTCACGGAATGTTCCCGGCAATAGGATAGTGTCCTCTGAAGATTCCCTTCATTTATATAAGCCTTGTAAAAGCTTTCGAATTGATGGGCAAACTCCACCACCACATCTTTTCGCTTTATGGTTTGTCCTGATTCGATTTTTAGGGAAGTGGCTTTCTCACATAATTCCTCTGGAAAGGCTTCTACATTAACATTCACGCCAATCCCAACAACAACATAATTCACCGTGTTAAGCTCTGCACTCATTTCAGTTAGAATACCACAAACTTTTTTCTTGTTCACTATAATATCGTTGGGCCACTTTATGCCCGCCGCAAGGCCTGTCGTTTGAACAATGGCTTCATTCATGGCCGCTGCTGCTATTTGAGTCATCTTAGCAGCGTGAACTGGCTCAATATCAGGTCTCAGAACCAAAGACATCCAAATACCCGTCCCTTTAGGGGATGTCCACGTCCTTCCCAACCGTCCGCGTCCCATAACCTGCTCATCGGAAATAATAAGTGTGCCTTCAGATGCCCCCTTTGACGCGGCTTCTTTGGCATATGTATTTGTTGAGTCAATGCTTTCAAAATGTTTAATGTCTTTAATCAAACCACTATTTTTGAGTTCCACACCCAGAGCTTCCGCATTGAGGGTATCCCCCTCCGATATAAGCCTATAGCCCTTTCGTGATACAGATTCAATATGGTAGCCTTCTGCTTTCAATTGTTTTATGACTTTCCATACCGCTGTGCGAGACACACCGAGTTTCTGGCTCAAATCTTCGCCTGAAATAAATGTATGGGCGTGTTCTTTTAATGCTTCTATAATCCTGGACTTCATTTATAATCACATCCATTTTCTAAACCCAGTTTTTGACCTTCACATACAGATATTATAGCACATCCCCCACGTCCTAGGTCCCTTATCCTCTCTGATCTAAAGAGGTGATTGTTTCTATTCATTTCTCAAAAAAGACAAACGACCGCTACTGAGCAGCGGTCGTTTGTTAATTGTATCATTTTAATTGATTTACGTAAGCCTTTACGCTTCATAAACAAGCATTCACGTCTAGCCAAATAGGGATAGAAGCACACCCGCAGAAACCGCTGAACCGATTACACCGGCAACGTTAGGTCCCATAGCATGCATTAGCAGGAAGTTTGATGGGTTTTCTTTCTGACCCACAACCTGTGATACACGGGCTGCCATTGGCACGGCAGATACACCTGCAGAACCAATCAGTGGATTTATTTTGCCACCAGATAGCTTGCTCATAATTTTTGCTAGTATCAGACCCGCAGATGTACCAACAGCGAATGCTGCAACACCTAGACAGATAATAGCGATTGTTTCTAGTTTTAGGAACTGTTCTGCTGTTGCAGTTGCACCAACAGTCAGACCTAAGAAGATTGTAATGATGTTGATAAGTGCATTCTTAGCTGTGTCTTCAAGACGACCAACAACACCTGATTCTTTAAATAGGTTACCAAGCATAAGCATACCAACAAGTGTGCCTGCCGGTGGAACAATCAGTGTAACAAGAATTGTTACAAGGATTGGGAATAGAACCTTTTCCGTCTTAGATACTGGACGAAGCTGATCCATCTTGATCATTCTTTCTTCTTTCGTTGTGAAGAATTTCATGATCGGCGGTTGAATAACTGGTACAAGTGCCATGTAAGAATAAGCTGCTACGGCAATTGGACCCAGTAGGTGTGGTGCCAGCTTTGATGTTAGGAAGATCGCTGTAGGACCATCCGCACCACCGATAATACCGATAGATGCTGCTTCCTGAGCATTGAAAAGACCTGAAGCGATCGCGCCAATGAACGTGAAGAAAATACCAAATTGTGCTGCAGCACCTAGAAGTAGAGCTTTAGGGTTGGCAATAAGTGGACCGAAGTCTGTCATTGCGCCTACGCCCATGAATATGATTGGTGGGAAGATTCCCAGTTTATTACCTTGGTATAGATAGTGCAATAAGCCACCTGGTTGGTCCAGCTTATAAGCCATATCTGGTACATTTTGCATTAGTGCCGGATCTACATGTATATTCGGATATCCGTGTAAATCTGGAGTAAGTTCTACTAGCTTCATTAAAGGATCAGCCATTAGACCTGCCAGAGGCAAGTTTGTCAGCAACATACCGAATGCAATCGGTACAAGCAGAAGTGGTTCGAATTCTTTAACGATTGCAAGATACAACAGGACACATGATACTGCGATCATAACCACGTTGCCCCACATCATCTCGGTAAATAGAGCATGGAAACCAGTAGACCCCCAGAAGTCTATTATTGCTTGAATCATCTGTTTCGCTCCTTTCGCTTCGTATGGGTTAAAGTCTATGTTTCAATTTTCGACCAAGTGTCTGAATAGACAGGGCATGGTCAATTATTGGAACAAACTTAACCGATTACGATCATTACGTCTCCAGAGTTAACAGATGCACCCTTGTTTACAGTGATGCTTGAAACAGTACCTGAAGTTGGTGCCATGATTTCATTTTCCATTTTCATAGCTTCTAGAATCAATACACATTGACCTTCAGTTACAGTGTCGCCTGCTGCTACTTTGATATCTAGAACAGTACCAGGCATTGGAGCAGTTACAGTTGCTGAGCCAGCAGGAACTTCTGCTGGTGCTGGAGCTGCCTTAGGTGCAGGCGCTGCCGCTGCTGCTTTTGGAGCTGGTGCTGCTGGTCTTGCTGGTGCCGCTGGACGAGGTGCACTTGCCACGCCGCCTACTTCTTCTACATCTACTTCATATGTTTTGCCGTTTACAGTAACGTTGAACTTTTTCATGATCCATCCTCCCAGATTTCTCTATGATTAGACTTTCGCTAATATCAGTTATAGTTGGAACCCTTAAGATTCGTTTTTACATACGTGAATTCATTTGCTCAAAACGACCAGATTGTCCCCAAGCTGGTGTCGCATCAGCAACACGAACAATGTTTCTAACAACAATATTGTGCATTGATGTGCCCATTTGAGCTGCGATCGCCGCTGAAATAACAGCAACCAGTTCTTCTTCGTCTTCTTTTGGTTCAACAGCTGCTGGAGCTGGTGCAGCTGGGGCCTGTGGTTTAACTGCCACAACGGCACCCTCTTTTTTCTTAGCCTCTGCATTTTGAACCATCTTAGAATACATAGTAGTCAGACCCCAAAGAACAATAAGTGCAGTGAACGTGATGATCATACCCAAAAGTGTTACAAAAAGGGATGCACTAATTTTTTGACCAAGTGTCAACTGTTCTATCAGAACCGGGTCTTTGAAATTGTTAATTAACTCCATGATATTCATGGTATCACCTCAATTATTCTTTTCCCGATGGTCTGTTTATTATAGCGGAATATTGCCGTGCTTCTTAGCTGGACGGCTTTCGCGCTTGCCTGCAAGCATGTCAAACGCATCTACAAGTCTTGGACGCGTTGCAGCTGGTTCGATAACATCATCAACAAAACCACGTTCAGCAGCCTTGTATGGCGTTGCGAATTCAGCTGTGTATTCGTCAACCTTCTTCTGACGCATTTCTGCTGGGTTATCAGCATCTGAAATATCTTTACGGAAGATAATGTTCGCTGCACCCTGAGGTCCCATAACCGCGATTTCAGCTGATGGCCAAGCAAGTACAACGTCTGCGCCTAGATCTTTAGAGCACATCGCTAGGTATGAACCACCATATGCCTTACGTACAATTAGAGATACCTTTGGCACTGTTGCTTCTGAATAAGCATAAAGCATTTTAGCGCCGTGACGAATGATACCGCCGTACTCTTGGCTTGTACCTGGAAGGAATCCTGGAACGTCAATAATATTTAGTAGCGGAATATTGAAGGCATCACAAGTACGGATGAAACGCGCTGACTTGTCAGACGCATCAATATTCAGGCAACCAGCAAGGACTTTAGGCTGGTTCGCTATGATACCCACTGATTTGCCGCCAATGCGAGCAAAACCCGTTAGGATATTTTGTGCAAAGTATGGCTGGTACTCGAAGAAATCACCATCATCTACAAGCGCTGTAATAACATCTTTCATGTCATAAGGCTTGTTAGAGCTATCTGGAATGATTGAGTTCAGCTCTTCAACGATCTTGTTAACGTCATCTGCAGAATCATATACAGGCGCTGTTTCCATATTGTTAGATGGAAGGAAGCTTAGTAGACGTCTGATCTCAGCAATACACTCTTCATCATTTGAAGCGATGTATTGTGCAACACCTGAAGTTTGGTTGTGTGTCATTGCACCACCAAGTGCTTCAGCTGATACTTCTTCGCCAGTTACTGTTTTAATAACTTGAGGACCAGTGATGAACATCTGTGATGTCTTATCCACCATAAAGATGAAGTCAGTCAGTGCTGGTGAGTACACCGCGCCGCCTGCACAAGGTCCCATGATTGCAGTAATCTGAGGAATAACACCTGAAGCCAGTGTGTTTTTATAGAAAATTTTACCGTAACCAGCAAGGGCATCAACCGCTTCCTGAATACGAGCACCACCTGAGTCATTAAGACCAACCACTGGTGCGCCAACTTTAATGGCATTGTCCATAACTTTACAAATCTTTGCAGCGTGCATCTCACCAAGTGATCCGCCCACCACTGTAAAGTCTTGTGCATATGCATAAACCAGACGACCATCAACTTGACCGTATCCAGTTACAACACCTTCAGCAGGAGCTTCAAGCTTTTCCATGCCGAAGTTTGTACATCTGTGCTTTACAAATGCATCTAGTTCTACGAATGTGCCTTCATCAAACAGAAGTGCCATTCTTTCACGTGCAGAAAGTTTACCTTTCGCATGCTGTTTTTCAATACGTTTCGCGCCACCGCCAGCTTCAATTGTGGCACGGCGTTTACGCAAATCTTCCAGCTTATTGATAGACATGTATGTACCTCCCAAGGATTTCTCTTAGTTCTTCACATGTGGAAGATGGCAACGATTACTCTCTTTCGCTTAGTTCAACAAGGACTCTGTTTGAGCTCTTTGGATGTACAAAAGCGATTTTTGCGCCGCCCGCACCATAACGAGGTGCTTCGTCGATCATGCGCATACCTTTTTCTTTCATATGAGCGATAGCTTCTTCAATGTTATCCACTCTAAATGCGATATGCTGCATGCCTTCGCCGTTCTTTTCAATAAAACGTGCGATTGGACCATCATCAGTTGTCGACTCAAGAAGTTCAACTTCTGTGTCACCAACTGGTAGAAATGCAACACGTACCTTTTGCTCTTCAACAACTTCAGTGCCCTGGCATTCAAGACCGAGGATATCTGTGTAGAATTTTAGAGTTTCATCAAGATTTTTGACCGCGATACCAATATGGTCAACTTTTAGTGCTTTCATTGCATAGGCCCCCTTAAAGGTTTTATTCTTCTTAATTTTAACAACCACTCATACAAGTGTACACATTTAATAATAGTAATTATCGGAATTCAGCTTAAATATTTAAATGATTTTGATTAACTAGGTTTATTTTTATAACCCGTCACAATCCCTATAAAAACGTTTCCAACAATTAGTATTACTAAATATCTTCATTGTCATAATCTTTTATATAAATGGTTATTATACTTATGAAAAAGGTCAGCTGCAGTTGTCGGCTGCCTATTTATTCATAACATACATGACTGGATTTCTATATAGAAATCCAGCTATACAATTTCCTTATAGATAACTTCACAAGCCGTGTAAGGATTGTTTTCCCGTTTAGCCACTTCTTTGCTGAGCTTATCTACAAGTTCTATCTTATAGGACTGATCCATCATTTTTGTGACGATCCGTTCCTTAACAAGATCAATAATTTCTGTCTTGGCATTCTTGATTCTTCTGTCTATAAATTGACCTGATTCGACCATATGGTCTCTGTGAGAGTGAATCGCATCCATCAGTTTGTCGATTCCTTGGTTATCAACTGCAATAACCATTTCAACAGGCGGGCGCCAATCTTTTTTATTAAAGTCCAGCATCATATTGATCTCACGTGCTGTCTTCTTGGCCCCATCTCGGTCAGATTTATTGACAGCAAAGACATCACCTATTTCCATGACCCCTGCTTTAATGGCTTGAATGTCATCTCCCAGCCCAGGAACCATAACCATGAGAGTTGTGTCACAAGTTTTGACAATGTCAACTTCTGACTGTCCAACACCTACGGTTTCAATGAAAATATAGTCGCATCCGTATATATCCAGCACTTTTATTGCAGCACCAGTTGCTTCTGATATGCCACCAAGGTGTCCACGTGCCCCCATACTTCTAATGAAAGCATTCTTGTGAAGGGCCACGTCGCTCATGCGAACACGGTCTCCCAGAATAGCTCCACCAGTGAATGGACTTGTGGGGTCTATTGCGATAATACCTACTTTTTTGCCTTCTGCAAGGCAGGCTTTTGCAAGCTTGTCTGTCAAAGTGCTTTTACCAGCCCCTGGGGGTCCCGTAATCCCTATGACATAGGCATTGCCACTTTCCTTGTATAGCGACTTCAAAAGCTCGAAGGCTTCATGGTCTTTGTTTTCAACTAAGGTGATGAGGCGAGCGGCTGCTCGCTTCTCACCCCTTAAGAGTCTTTCACCCAAGTTTGTCATTTATATCACCAGACTTATTTCTTAACGTTTTCTTTGATGTAGTTAATTGTCACGTCTGTAGGTGTACCAGGTGTAAATACTTCTGCAATGCCGTTTTCTTTTAGGTGAGGAATATCGCCACCAGGAATAACGCCACCTGCAACAAATAAAATATCATCAGCGCCTTCAGCTACAAGCAACTGCTTCACTTTTGGAAGAAGTGTCGCATGGGCACCTGATAGTATTGAACAAGCAACAACGTCAACGTCTTCCTGAATTGCAGCACTTACGATTTGCTCAGGTGTCTGACGAAGTCCTGTATAAATTACTTCCATACCTGCATCGCGAAGAGCACGCGCGATAACTTTCGCACCGCGGTCGTGACCGTCAAGACCAGGTTTCGCAACTAGAACTCTAATTGGTCGATCCATTTTTGAATCCTCCTTATTCGTATATTACCAGTACTTTAGACTTTAATTCTAAAGCAAAGTTGAATTTGATTTTTACTGACCTCGGCTTATAGATTAATTGACTGTTGGTACTCGCCGAATACTTCACGCATAACGCCACAAACTTCACCTAGAGTCGCATAAGCGCGAACAGCTTCCAGGATAAGTGGCATAACGTTGTCTGTACCTTCACAAGCACCACGTAGAGCAGCTAACGCTTCTTCTACCTTGGCATTGTCTCTCTCAGCTTTTAGAGATACAGCTTTTCTTTTTGCATCTCACCAACCGCTGGATCAACTTTCAGAAGATCTTTAGGAGCTTCTTCTTCAATTTGGAACTTGTTCATGCCGACAACAATACGCTTGCCAGATTCAACTTCTTTCTGGTAGTCATAAGAAGCATCCATGATTTCTTGCTGGATGTATCCTTGATCGATTGCCTTTGGCGCACCGCCAAGATCATCAATCTTCTTAATGTATTCCATAGCTTGTTCTTCGATTTCAGTCGTTTTAGACTCAATGAAGTATGAACCAGCCAGTGGATCAACAGTGTTTGTAACACCTGATTCGTAAGCAACGATTTGCTGTGTTCTCAGAGCCACACGTACTGAGTCTTCAGTTGGAAGCGCTAGGGCCTCATCTTTAGAGTTCGTGTGTAGAGATTGAGTGCCACCCATAACAGCTGCAAGTGTCTGAATCGCAACACGAACAATGTTGTTTTCAGGCTGCTGTGCAGTCAGTGTAGAACCACCTGTTTGAGTGTGGAACTTAAGCGCCATTGACTTAGGATTCTTAGCGCCAAATCTTTCTTTCATGATCTTCGCCCATAGACGACGTGCCGCACGGTACTTAGCAACTTCTTCAAGAAGGTCGTTATGTGCATTAAAGAAGAATGAAAGTCTAGGTGCAAATGTATCTACGTCAAGACCAGCCTTGATAGCTGCTTCAACGTAAGCAATACCATCTGCGATTGTGAAACCAACTTCTTGTGCTGCTGTTGAACCAGCTTCACGAATGTGGTAACCGGAGATAGAAATTGTATTCCATAGTGGAACATCTTTTGAACAGAACTCAAAAATGTCTGTGATCAGACGCATTGAAGGCTCTGTTGGGAAGATGTATGTACCACGTGCAATGTATTCCTTAAGAATATCATTCTGGATTGTACCACGTAATTTATCTGAAGATACGCCTTGCTTTTCAGCTACAGCAATGTACATAGCCAGTAAAACTGATGCTGGCGCATTAATTGTCATAGATGTCGAAACCTTGTCTAGCGGAATACCGTCAAATAGGATTTCCATATCAGCTAGTGAGTCGATTGCAACACCAACCTTGCCAACTTCGCCTTCGCTTAGTGGGTGGTCTGAGTCATAACCGATCTGAGTTGGAAGGTCAAACGCACATGATAGACCGCCTGATCCTTGCTCAACAAGGTACTTGTAACGCTTGTTTGATTCTTCTGCAGTAGCGAAACCTGCATACATACGCATTGTCCATAGACGACCTCTGTACATAGTCGGCTGAACACCACGTGTGTAAGGGAATTGACCAGGAACCCCTAGATCTGTTGTGTAGTCTAGATTCTCAATGTCTGCTGGTGTGTAAAGTCTGTTAATTTCGTCGCCTGAGCCTGTAAAGAATTTTTCTTGTCTTTCAGGGCGCTTTTCCAGTGCAGCAGCTGTTTTAGTTTCAAATGCCTCAACAGCTTCCTTCACTTGGTCCAGTTTATCTTTTTGATACATGAACCGTTTCCTCCTTTTGACCTTTAATACTCTCTGATACCCCATATAGCATAACACAAAACGTGGGGATTTTACTTTTTTGGCACCAAGTATAATTGTATACTTTCCGCCAAATGCATCATGGTATGCAGCGGCTCTATATGTGTATTTTGAGCCGCTGCAAGCCTTTCTTACTTTTCTTTCATTGAGCCTGTTTTGACAAATCGATCATGCCAGGAAAGCGCTTCCCCAATATTATGCGGCAGATGCTTATACTTCCCTTGTTCAGCACGTTCAAGATAGTCAAGTAGCATAGGCTTATAATCAGGATGCGCGCAATTTTCAATTATCTTTCTTGCACGTTCCTTAGGTGACAGGCCTCTTAGGTCAGCTAGACCCTGCTCTGTAACAACGACATGAACATCATGTTCAGTATGGTCGACATGGGATACCATCGGCACAATTGATGATATGTCACCATTTTTCGCCGTGGACACAGTCGTAAACATTGTTAAATACCCATTTCTTGTAAAATCGCCTGATCCACCAAGACCGTTCATCATGCGTGATCCCATAATATTTGTTGAATTCACGTGACCATAGATGTCGACCTCGATTGCTGTATTCATAGCAATAACACCAAGACGGCGTGCTGTTTCAGGATGGTTCGAAATTTCCATTGGTCTTAGAACACAGTGGCTCGCATAGTGTTCCATATTATTAAGTAGTCGAGTCAAACCTTCTTCAGAAGGTGTGAACGAAGTACCTGAAGCAACAGTGACCTTGCCAGCATCGATTAAATCGAACATGGAATCCTGAATAACCTCCGTGTAGCACGTGAGATTTTCGAAATCCGAATCAACCAATCCACCAAGCACCGCATTGGCAACTGAACCAACACCCGATTGAAGTGGAAGTAGGTTTTCAGGCAGGCGACCAGCTTTGACCTCTTCTTTGAAGAAATTCATAATATGACGCGAAATTGCTTTCGAGTCTTCGTCAATTGGACCCAGTGGACGAACTTTGTCACCGATGTCCGAATTAACGATGGCAACAATCTTATCAGGATCGCACGGAATAAAAGTTGTACCGATACGATCTCCAGGCTTTTCAATCGGAATTGGCTTTCTAAATGGCGGCTTCTCAGTCATGTAAATATCATGCACACCTTCAAGAGCCATTGGCTGAGTTGTGTTGACTTCTACTATAACACGCTTTGCATTTTTTATCGCCTGTGGACTCACGCCAACAGATGTCGTTGGGACAATCCCACCATCTTCATTGATAGCAAGAGCTTCGACGATTGCGAAGTCGATTTCACCAAAATATCCGTAATCAATAAACTGCGGCACATGGCTAAGGTGCATGTCTGCGTAGTTTATATCACCTGCATTGATACCATTTCTAGAGTCTTTCTGTGTCTGATATGGAAAACGTCTTTTTGTTACGCCAGCTCGAGCCAGAGCACCATCTAATTCATCCCCAACAGACGCCCCTGTAATCAGGGTCAGACCAATTTTTTCACCATTTTCAGCTCTTTTTGCTATCTCTAGCGGAACAGCCTTCGGATATCCGGATGGTGTAAAACCAGATGTTGCTATTGTCATGCCATCTTCAACAAGCTTTGCAGCGTCTTCGGCAGTCATTACTTTATCAAGAAATGCTTTGTTTCTAATTCTTTCATTAAAACCACTCATGCTTTTTCCTCCTCATGTTGGAAACAAAAAAGAGCTAGATGGACTCAAACACGCCAAAGACACGTGTTTAAATCAGCATCTAACTCTTAATCTTCATTAGAAGGTTGAAAGGTCATTCCAACCCAGTGAAAATCATATTAAACCCTGCAAACCACAATATTTTGCAATTCCCTATTTAGGATTATTTTGTATTTGTCTAAACTTCTCGTTACAAGTACGAATGGCAGATATTAAAGCTTTTTTAGCCGAACCGTAGTAGTTCTCATTAAACTCCGCATCGATGTTGTCTACCTCGTTGAGGTCTTTTCCTACAACCAAAGTTTTGACAAAATTTTTGCCCATTTCAGTGGCCAAGGTACAGTCCACATCCGAAATGATTCCCGTGTTCCTGTCAACCAGCATTCCCACGGCAATAATCGAGTAAAGTTCAGCTGCTGTAATCCCCTGCGGCAATTTAGCATAACCAGTTACAAATATTTCATTACGTTCCATTCGATCACCTTTTCCTCATTCGAAACATAAGACCCAATGCAGATTATCTCTTTGTCAGTGTATCACAATGTGAATCCATTGACAATTTACCCAAGTTTTTCATGATGTGGCTGATAAGCAAATTTTCTGAAAGATTCAGCTTTTCTGCCCCTCTATCATCCAAGCATGAATAAACTTGAATTTGGTTTTACATTGGTAGTCTATGTAGAATGATGGTGAATATAACCATACCAAGAAGTGCAAACGGATAAGTTGCGCCGTAACCAGCAGCCGGATCATCAGAACCAACAGCATCGACTGCAGCACCAAGACCTGGTGTTGATGTCATACCACCACAAATTGCACCTGATAGCATGATCCAGTTGATCTTAAATACATAACGTCCGATGAAGAAGCCAATCATCATAGCCACAATACCAATCGCTAGAGAAACAAGAGCCAGTACCGCACCTGAACCCATCAAGGATTCAAACACCTTAAATCCGTAACGTAGACCAACAATCGCCAGGAAGAATGCCAGTGACAATTGACGTACAACGCCCAGTACTTTTGAATTCATTCTGAATGTCATAGAACCAATCTTGCCAATATGTCCAAGGACCAGTGCACCTACAAGGACGCCGCCTGTTGAACCGAGAGAGAAGTATCCCAGTCCAATCATGGTCAGATTGATTTTAATTTTACCAATAGTGTATCCAAACAAACAAGCCACTATGAAGGCCAATAAATCAAACGATACTTCTTCGATTTGCTTGCCACCACTTGCCATATTTTTTGCTTCTTCCATTTCTTTTTTGAAGAGTCGCTGTTCAGCTTCAACATCCATACCGAATATTTTCGGGAAGAAGTTAACGGCAATGATTACGATAAGAACACCAAAAGGATAACCTATTGCGTGACCAACACCAATGCCAGCCTCTGCTGTTTTAATAAACAGATCAGCTTGTTCTTCGTTTAATTCTGGTGTGTTTTCAGGTGTTAAGCCTTCTACACCCAGTATATTAAGAAGTTTTTCTTTGTCCTCAACATCCATAGATGGATATTCTTCCACTTTGCCAGTGGCATGGGCTCTAGCTGTTTCAATCGCAGCCGCAAGACCAGGAGAACTTGTTAAGGCACCAGTGTATACACCAGATACCTCATATGGATTTGCACCATTCATTAGCATTGTACATCCATATGTTGTTGCTGCCCCTAAAAGGGTAATAACAAAGCCTAAAATTACAAATTTAGCGCCGTATTTCTTTAAAACAGCTCCGATATCTTTCGCAGCAAGCAGTCCAACTGCCGCAACGAATAGAATTAAAAACAGGTAGAAGAAATTCTTGTCGATTACGCCAGCCTTAATCATTGACTGTGCGGCAGAATAACCGCTATCACCTTCAACAAATCCAGCGCCGTAGCGCATAATAGCCCAACCAAGAATCAGTCCAGTGAACAGTGTCCCCGAGATACCAAAGTTGAATTTTCCAAATCTGATTTTACCGAAAATAAGTCCCGTTGCAACGGCGATGAACATTAATACAAAAGGGTTCATCAACCATGCAGCAAATGCAAATTTCATGCAAGCACCCTCCTTTTAGTTTTGCCTGAACCCCACCGCTTTCCACTCACCCTACACGAATAAAGCACGGTTAGATTCATTTTCTCTCTCCTCAGCGTGTGACTTCTGGCCAGATAAGCTTCCACTGAGGTTGAATATAAAAAGGCATGATTATGAACAGATGCCTCCCTAAGGGATCTGTATCATAACCACGCCATATTCACTCTTAAGGACAAGGGGTTGCCTTATCCCCATAAATATTGAGGTTATTCAATTGGACTTACAGCTTGATTATTTGCTATGTATCGTCCAGTATTTAGATGCTAGATATTTTGCTTGATATATTTTACTTTCACCCTGTAAACTTTGGGTTTTAAAGCCTTGCTACTTTGCTTTCACGCGCTGCTTTTCGTACGGCTTTCGCAACATTTTCTCCCACGCGTGGATCAAAAGCTTTTGGAATGACATTTTCAGTGTCAATCTCACCTTCATCCAAGGTCTGAGCAATGGCATAAGCCGCTGCGACTTTCATTTCTTCGTTTATATCTCTGGCTCTTACATCAAGGGCCCCTCTAAATATACCTGGAAAGGCCAGAACATTATTGACTTGATTTGGAAAATCAGATCGTCCTGTTCCGACAATGTAAGCACCAGCACGTTTGGCTAAATCCGGCATAATTTCAGGCACTGGATTTGCCATGCAAAGACAATGGACTTGTCTGCCATTTTTGAAACCATATCCTCAGTGACAATGTTCGGGGCTGAAACGCCGATAAAAACGTCCTTTCCGACCATCACTTCACTTAATGAACCAGTTTCATTGTTTTTATTTGTAACTTCCGCCATTTGAAGCTGGGCTTCATTGGCTTCTTGGCTTTTTTTATGAATGGCACCAAATTTATCACACAGAACGACATTCCCAATCCCCAAACTGATCAAAAGTTTGGTTATTGCAATTCCTGCTGAGCCTGCACCATTAACGACCACATGTGTTTCTTCCATTGAACGGCCAGTGAGCTTTAAGGCATTTATGAGCCCTGCAGCCACCACAATCGCTGTTCCATGCTGGTCATCGTGAAAAATTGGAATATCCAGCTTTGCCTTCAATTTGGCTTCCACTTCAAAACATCGTGGTGCTGATATATCTTCCAGGTTAATTCCTCCAAAGACTGGCGCCATGCGAACAACCGTTTCGACAATTTCATCAACCTCTTGTGTATCAAGACAAACTGGAAATGCATCCACATTCCCGAAGCTCTTAAACAGTACCGCTTTGCCCTCCATAACAGGCAGAGAGGCTTCTGGGCCTATGTTGCCTAGTCCTAGAACAGCTGAACCGTCTGATACAACAGCAACTAAATTGCCCTTTGCCGTGTACTTGTAGACGTCTTCTTTGTTGTCAGCAATCCTCCTACAAGGCTCTGCAACACCAGGTGTATAAGCTGTTGACAAATCGTCTTTGTTTTTAACAGGAACCTTTGATGTCACTTCAATTTTACCCATTTTTTCTTCATGAAGTTCAAGGGCCATCTTGTTATAATCCATTTAGACCTCCTCGGAAGCATACTTGGCACGTTCAGACTTATACATGTCGTTGCCCTCACTGTCTATTACGACATACACAGGCATATCTTCAACGACCAGCTTTCGTACTGCTTCTGGTCCAAGTTCTTCGTAGGCTATCACTTCACTCGATTTAATGGCACTGGCTATAAGAGCACCTGCCCCACCTATGGCTGCAAAATAAATCGCGCCATTCTTTTTCATGCCTTCGACCACCTTGTCAGAACGCGCACCTTTGCCGATCATACCTGATAGGCCTTTTTCAAGGAGCGGTACTGTGAGGTCATCCATTCTATAACTTGTTGTTGGACCGGCAGACCCTATAACCTGTCCTGGTTTAGCCGGTGCTGGACCAACATAATAAATAACTTGATCCTTAACGTCAAAAGGTAACGTTTTCCCTTCGTTTAGCGTATCAATGAGTCTTTTATGGGCTGCATCTCTACCAGTATATATAACACCTGAAAGCAGGACTTTGTCCCCTGCTTTTAATGATTTCACCTTATCTTGTGTCAATGGTGTTGTTATTTTTTTATCCATCTGATCGCCTCCCTAAAGCACGCTTTCAACATGTCTTGCCGCATGGCAGTTAATGTTCACAACAACCGGTAAGCCAGCAATATGTGTTGGGTAAGTTTCAATATTTACCCCAAGTGCAGTGGTGATTCCACCTAAACCTTGTGGCCCTATACCGAGTTTGTTGATTCTCTCAAGCGCTCTTTCTTCAAGTTCAGCAATATGACTTTCTGGGTGTTTCGCTTCCAGTTCTTTGGTCAGCGCATGCTTGGCCATCAGGGCAGCTTTTCAATAGTTCCCCCTACACCCACACCCACAACAATTGGTGGACATGGATTTGGACCTGCCAAGGATACCGTTTCAACGATGAAATCTTCAACGCCCTGAATACCATCAGATGGCTTAAGCATCTTTGAACGGCTCATGTTTTCGCTACCGAATCCCTTTGGTGCCAATGTGATTTTCACCTTATCACCTGGGACAATATCTATATGAATGATAGCTGGTGTGTTATCACCCGTGTTCCCGCGAAGTACTGGATCTTTTACAACAGACTTTCTTAAAAAGCCCTCTTTATAGCCTTGTCGTACGCCTTCATTGACTGCTTCTTTTAAGTCACCATCAACGAGGTGGACATCTTGTCCAATCTCTAAAAACACAACGGCCATTCCTGTATCCTGGCACATTGGCACTGAATTTTTCTCCGCAATATCGGCATTTTTTTACAATATCTTTTAATATTGATTCTCCGATTGGCGAAACTTCAGCTTGTGACTGTGTCTCCAATTTTGCTTTTACATCTGCTGAAAGCACGTAATTGGCTTGCATACACATGCTTTTAAGTTCATTGGTAATCTTGTTGACTGAAAATTCTCTCATTTATAAGCACCACCTTGTCAAAAAATATGAAAGGCATAGCAATAAAAATCGACGATTTTACGCTATGCCGTGCAATCCATACCGACTAGATGTTTGGAGACATCCAGATACAGACCTGGCAATATCCTCGCGGAATATTCTGAATATGTGCACGTTAATAATAGCATACATCCGTATAATTTACCAGTGTTTCGTTACAAAAAGTTCATCAGATTGACTATATTTTATCAATCTTCGGCAGGACGCAGTCGCTTGTTTTTCAAGTCAAAACCCACTTGATAGTTGAAATTTCAATATTCTTATGTAAGGAATTTTCGAAATTTATTTTTATATGTGAATTATTTATTTTTTTGATTCCAGACGGCTCATGAATTTTTCAACATTAATAATAAATCTGTCGTGTGTTCCTTCGCCTATTTTTCCTTTTTCATCGAAAGCTTCCACTTTAAACTTAAGTTTTTTGCCATCAATTTCGATGAGTTCTGCAAGCGCACGAACTTCCATGCCCATTGGTGTGGCTGCCATATGCTTGACATCAAGATGAATTCCCACTGTGCTTTCTTCTTGACCAAGCGCCTCTGCCACGCAGTGCATTGCTGCATTTTCCATGATTCCAATCATCATTGGTGTTGCAAAAACATAAACTCCACCACTGCCAAACTTAGCAGCCGTATCTGCTTCCTCTACAATTTTCTTTGTCTCGTATACTAGACCGACTTTTAACTCAGACATAAGTCACCTCTTTATATTCATTCCGATTAAAAGCTGTCACCCTAGATTCTTTATGCCAATCTAAAGCAAAACAACTTCACCCAATTGTTCATATCATTTGGATTGGGATATATATGCATCTACAAGTCATATTATACAGATGTTTACATAGGAATGTGAAGGGGCTTATAGAAATTAAATTGTCTATTTATTGAACATATCGTAACAGACTTTAAGAATGTGCTTCCTAAAAAAGGTTAAAAAAATGCCTAGGACTTGCTTTTGCAAGGCCTAGGCACGTCTTAACACATTTCAATTGCAATTACTGAACCGCAGTTTCTCCTGTTACAGAGCTGTCATCTGAAATGACGAAGGAATCCATTGCTTCTTGTGATGCAAAGTATAGATTTCCATCGATTGTAGCCGCGCGCAATTCGAAACCATTTGCTTCTACATACACATCGCCTGCAAACGTACCACCTTGTAGTCGGAAGTTTTCACTCTTAACAAGCATTTTTGGTGCAGAAACAGTGAACGACGCTGTGATATTTCTATCTGCATCTTGTGTATAGAGCGCTAGTTTTCTTGCAATTTCATCTCTGTGTGTGAATTCGCCTGCAACAACTAGATCTTCTTTGAGTGCCATATTGTTATACACGGCAACAATCCAAGTCCCCTCTTCTGAAAGACCTTTCACCAGGTCGTTTGCATCAACAACGAGCGATGCAGTGGTTACAACGTCAGCGCCATCAACTTGTACATTTCCAGTAATGAAAGCATCATCATTCATTAGGAAAGTGTCTAGAGCTTCTTTTGATGCAAAGTAAACATTGCCATCAACACCACCAGCGCGGAGATTGAATCCATTCGCTTCAACATATACGTCGCCTACAAATGTACCACCCTGGATTCTAAAGTTTTCACTTTTGACAGTCATTTTTGGTGCAGTCAGCTTAAAGGATGCTGTGATATTGCGGTCTTCATCTTGCGTATAAAGACCCAGCTTTCTAGCTGGTGCATCCCTATGTGTGAACTGACCATCTACAACGATTTCATCATCTACAGATATGTCGTTTAAAGTTGCAGCGATCCAAGTGCCATCAGCACTCAGTGCATTTACAAGTGCATCTGCATCATTGACGATAGATGCGGTTGTAACAGCATCAGTTTCTTCACCCATATCTTCTGAAGCTTCTGCTGCTGGTTCATTATCACTTGCAGGTGCTGCCTCTTCCTGTGGTGCACATCCAGCCAGTGTTCCTACTGCAAGTGCTAACATTGCTAAAAACATAACAAATTTCTTCATAATTTCCCCTCCATACTTTTCTTGTCATTACAAATATGACTTGCTAAAATTATAACACCCGTTTATATCCGAGTAAAGTTGTACGAAATGAACAAAAGTCCACATATGTATACCAATAATTTCAGCAAGTGATCACACTCTTAATGTAGATATTTACCCGAATTGAGACTGTGTAAGCACTTTACTTTCAAAATCTTGAACCACTTGCCTAACATTTTATCTAAAAATGTTAGCAAGCGCCTTCATACTAGCTATAAATTTTGATTACTTTCTTGTATGTCACGTGTGTTAGTGATGCGTGTTTATGATGAAATATTTGATGAAGTATTTGAAGATGCCTTTGCATGATAAATAACTTATTGTATGCACATAATAAAGCCCCTTCACTGGTGTGAAGGGCTTATAATTTTACTTATTATACATTTTTATTTGAATCGTCCGATGTATCTGGTGTCACAGCTTCAACAGCTTCCTCTTCACCAGAGTTGCTTTCTTCTGACTCACCATTTTCTGCTTGGGCCTTTTCTTCTTCAAGTTCAGCCTTTGCATTGATTAACGCTTCAAAAGCAAGCTTTTCGGCTTCAGCTTCTTCTTTTGCCTTAGCGCGCTCTGCTTTACGTCTTTGTTCATCCGCAGTGATTTTATCACGAAGGGCATCTAGACCTTTGTCATATGCCACTTCAAATTCATCTGCTTCAAGTGTTTCGTATTCTAGTAAAGACTCAGCAACATCATGAAGCTTATCAATATGATCCGTTAGAAGTTGTTCTGCCTTTTCATAGGCATTATCAACAATGCGACGAACTTCTCTATCGATTTCCGCTGCAACTTGCTCTGAGTAATTTCTACGTGTTGTCATATCCTTGCCTAGGAAAACTTCATCCTCTGAACTATAAGACATAGAGCTTAGGTTTTCACTCATTGCAAACTTAGTTACCATGCTTCGTGCAATAGCTGATACACGTTCCAGGTCATTGGATGCGCCTGTCGATATATCTTGCAGAATGAGTTTTCCGCCACACGACCACCAAGCAATACAATCAATTCATTTTCCATCTGCTTTTTTGTTCTATAGTTTCTATCTTCCTGTGGCAACTGCATAGTGAATCCACCTGCACGACCCCTTGGAATAATTGTCACCTGATGTACAGGATCCATGTCTGGAAGTATTCTAGCCAGGATTGCATGACCACCTTCATGGTATGCAGTCAATCTTCTTTCTTTCTCACTTACAACACGGCTTTTCTTTTCGACACCAGCAATAACTTTCGTTGTCGCTTCTTTAATGGTGTCCATATGAATTTTCGTGTCATGTTTACGCGCTGCAAGAAGTGCAGCCTCGTTCATGAGATTTTCTATATCAGCTGGTGTGAACCCTGGTGTGCCTTTGGCAACCATTTTGAAATCCACATCATCTGCGATTGGTTTGTTTTTAGAATGGACCTTAATAATTTCTTCTCTTTCACGAACATCCGGACGGCCGACAGTAATCTCTCTGTCAAAACGACCTGGACGAAGAAGGGCTGGATCAAGAATATCAGGACGGTTTGTCGCTGCTATCATGATAATGCCTTCGTTGTCACTGAATCCATCCATTTCAACAAGAAGTTGATTCAGCGTTTGTTCACGTTCATCATGTCCACCGCCTAGGCCAGCGCCACGACGACGACCCACAGCATCGATCTCATCAATGAATACGATACAAGGGGCATTTTTCTTGGCATTTTCAAACAGGTCACGTACACGAGACGCACCCACACCAACAAACATTTCCACGAAATCAGAACCTGAAATACTAAAGAATGGCACACCGGCTTCACCAGCAATGGCTTTTGAAAGGTATGTTTTACCTGTGCCCGGAGGGCCCACCATCAGAATACCTTTTGGAATACGAGCGCCTAACTCAATATATCTTTTAGGACTTTTTAGGAAATCAACAATTTCCCAAAGCTCTTCTTTTTCTTCTTTAAGGCCAGCAACATCAGCAAATGTGATTTTCTTGCCGTCATCATCTTTAATAAGTCTTGCTTTACTTTTACCAAACGACATAACCTTAGAGCCGCCACCTTGTGAATTTTGCATAAACACAAACCAAAAAACGACAAGTAAGAGCACAAGGAAAATTGTAGGCAGTATATCCACAAACCACGGTGTAGGCATTGGTGGTTCACTATTCAGTGACAGTCCACTTTCTTTTATCACTGTATAAAGCTCATTGCCAAACGGCTGTTCAATCATACCCGGAACATGGGTTTCAAAAACTGTACCGTCTGTTAGCTTACCTTGAACGATGTTGTTTTCAAGGATTTCCATTTGAAGGACTGAGTCTCCTTCAATGTTTTGTATCAATTCCGTCGTCGTCAAATCCTTAATTTCCTGCTGATTGCCTCCACCAGCAAATTGCACAATTAAGAATATGACGAGGAAGAGCAATATATAAAAGGTTGCCCCTTTGAAAAACTTACGCATCCATATCCTCCTCAATTCAAATAAAGTCTCTTCATTCTATCATATTTAGAAATTTTCAACAACTGTCAGGCCACTTGAGAATCCCAATACGACGGCTTGTATCGTCCACTTTCACACGTTCACTCAGACGATGACCAACAACCCATATTATGCCACTCTCATCACAAACAAGTGGAATAAGATCTCGTATTTCTGCTGGAATCTTAAGGTCGATAAAAAACTTTTTTTAGTTTCTTCCTCCCTTTCATACCCATTGGTTGGAACTTATCTCCATCCTTTCGGTAGCGTGCCGACAATTTGCCATCAATTTTGTCTAAATCAACACTGACTTCATTTGACATTAGAGTATAGGCTTGGTATTCCATCGCACTCAACTCTGTGATTTCAAATTCCATCTTATTGACAGACTTACGTGATTCTTTGTCATTTTCAACATTTATCTTACGAAAATAAAGCGTATCATATTTCAAGGAAAATTCAATACCGGAAATTATTTTCCTTTTTCCATGCTTCAGACCTCCTATTAAGTCTATAACTTCCTCAACCTGGGCATGGGAAACATTTTTCAGGCCATTGCCTTTGACATCTACCACCCTTCGAATCAATCGAGAACGGAGGGCTTTATGATGTGTATTAAACCACTTTGAATCAATTTGATCTGTTTTTTCAAGGTTTATACCCTTTTCCAGTAAAAGACCATCCAAACTTGTTTCAATAAAATCCACATCATCCTCCAACATTTTTCCGAGTCGAAAGAGTCCATCCACGAGTTGACCATTGAAATTTTTTTCAATGTAGGGAATCAATTCATGACGAATTTTATTTCTGGTATAAATGGTTTCATCATTGGTATGGTCATGGCAAACCGGAAGACATTGATCTTCACAGTAGGCTTCTATCTCCGCGCGGTTCATAAACAAGACCGGCCTTATAATATATGGCCCCCGTTTAACTGGAATGCCTTTAAGGCCATCGAGTCCTGTGCCCCGCATGAGTCGCATCAAAATGGTCTCAGCCTGGTCATTCTTATTCTGAGCCACTGCTATCCTGTGTCCCTCAACTTGTTTTCGAACATCCTCAAAGGCCTGATACCTGACCTTTCGCCCTGCCTCTTCAAAGGACATGCCCCATTTTTTCGAAAGGTCCATGACATCGTAATCAAACCTGTAAAATTCAATTCCCTTATCATTGCAATAAGCCTCGACAGACTCGGCATCACGACAGGCAAGGTCCCCTCTAAAACCATGATTTACATGTACAACAAAAAGGCCAAGGTGCCACCTTTCTCTAATCTTGAGAAACATGTCAAGCATAGCCATCGAATCCGGGCCACCTGATACGCCCAGTACGAGACGATCTCCTTTTTTTAGGAGTCCATCCCTTATTAAATTGGATTCGAAAACATCAAGCATGACAACAGCCTCCCAATATCTACAGTTTTATTGTAGCATAGGACAATTCTCCTTGTCCTTGAACATTTTGTGAACGTAGGACCATCCTATGTATTCCTGTGGTCTTTGGCCATTTGAACCGGACAAAATCCGCCCATAGGCCGTATTAAGTATAATACGATCCATACGCGGATTGTCCTTTTGGTTGGTCTTTTGCTTTAAATTCAAGTCTCATTTGTCTGTCCATGCCTTATGTCATAAGACTTGCACGGTCATTTTTTACTCACCAGACACCGTGAGAGATTTTACCCGAATACTCGGTGATCCGTAAGCACTGCTACCTGATGGCAATGTAAATTCTAAGTCTGATGCAACCTTTTCAATATCAAAAAGCATATCAAAATAGTTGCCTGCTACTGTGATTTGAGAAACTGGCCTTGTGAGTCTGCCATTCTCAATCAAATAACCGCTGGCTTGCAGGGAGAACTCTCCTGAAATAGCGTTTGTTCCTGAATGTAGTCCTTGCAATCCTGTAATATATAGCCCCTTATCAATCTCTTCAATTAGGTCTTTCTGGTTCAGCTTTCCAGTATTCATATAAAAATTGGATGGAGATATCCCCACTGAGGACTTAAAGGAGGCCTTTGATCCGTTACCCGTTTGACTTTACGCCTTCTACATTGGCTGTTTTTAAGTTGTAGAGGAAAGTTTTTAAAATCCCGTTTTCAATGACATTGTGTTTTTTTGTTGCGACCCCTTCTCCGTCAAAGCTTCTTGACATCAATCCACCTTCTAGGTGTGGGTCATCTGTTATGGTCACGATTGTCGATGCCACTTGCTCATTTTGCTTTCCTATCAATTTTGATAAACTCTTCTGTACGTTTTCGGAAGAAAAATTCGGTGCAAAACATTGAAGGAGACTGGCTGACTCTTTATTGCGTATCACCACTTCATAGTCTCCCGATGTCATACTTTTAGCGCCAAACTGAGACAATGCCTCTTCAACAGCTTCTGCTGCCATAGCTTTTGCATCATACTTAGTAAAATCGTTGCCATAGACAAACTTTGTTCCAGACTTTTGCTCTTCTCCCGATTTCACAACAACTGACAGATAGGCCAGAGCTAAATTAGACCTTTCGCTGATGTCCAGTCCATGAGAATTAGCAATGGCGAGGGTGTTCTCTGAGTCGCTATATAGGTTGTAAGCCACTCGAAATACCCTCTCGTCCAGTGCCTTTGCATGTTTTTCCACATCAAGCAAAAACTTTAGCTTGTCTTCATTTTTCACACTTTGTAGGCTTTCATTGTATAAATTTAGTGGCTTAGGCGCTTGTCCACCTTTGTATATAAATACTTCTTCTTCTGTTTCGATGATTTGTGCATTAGATCGAGCTTCTTCTACCAGGTGGGCAATCGCTTCTTCAGTTATGATTTCCGTATAGGCATAACCCATTTTCCCATTTAAAATCCCTCGAAAAGCCATTCCCTTTTCATCAGACACACTATATTTTGATATATCCCCTTCAAAAACTGTGGCTTCAAAATTCTTACCACTTTGATAGTAGACTTCCATGTCTGAAAAACCCGCTTGTCTGCCGAGTTCAAAAATTTTGTCTTTCCAGGCTTGAATTGCCATTTTAAGCACCTGCCTTTCTACCGCCTACAGTGAGTGAAGACACTCTAACCATAGGTTGTCCTACATTTGCAGGTATGCTTCCGCTTACCGATCCACACATGCCTTGTCCCATTTCGAGGTTGTTTCCAACCATATCTATACGCTTTAAGACATCAAGACCTGTTCCGATTAAGGTTGCACCACGGACAGGTTCAGCGATCTTTCCATTTTTTTATCAAGTACCCTTCCTGGACAGAAAAGTTAAAGTCGCCCGTTGCAGGATTCACCGAGCCACCACCCATGGTTTTTGCATATAGACCTGTTTCAGTGGCTGATATAATTTCCTCTGGCGTGCTCTTTCCTGGGGCAATATATGTGTTGCTCATTCGTGATGTGGGTTCAAACTTATATGACTGTCTACGGCTGCACCCGTTGGCTTCCATATTCATGCGTCGTCCGCCGAGTTTGTCAACCAAGTAGCCCTTAAGTATGCCATTCTCGATAAGAACATTTTTCTGTGTTGGTGTGCCTTCATCATCTATACTGGCTGATCCCCACTGATTTTCAGCGGTACCATCATCAATAGCCGTGACCACATCACTGGCTATTTTTTCACCTAATTTACCCGTGTAAACCGATGTCCCTTTTGATACCGACGTTGCTTCTAGCCCATGTCCGCAGGCTTCATGGAAAATTACGCCACCAAAACCATTGTCAATGATAACAGGCATTTGACCACTTGGACAGTAGTCTGCATGGATCATCGTCTTGGCTATGCGGGCTGCTTCCCGACCATAGTCTGCCATGTCATGCATATCATACAATTCAAAACCGTGATGGGCTCCAGTATTTGCCGCACCCGTTTGCATTTCTCCGTTTAGTGAAGCCACTGCGGAAATACCGCAACGAGTCCTAATGCGTCTATCTTCTTTCATTAAGCCTTCTGAATTGGCTATGAGTATATTTTGGTCAGAATCCAGATAGTAGCCTGTGACCTGGGATATTACATCATCATAGTTTTTGGCTGCTTCATAACCCCTTTTAAGCAGGGCCACCTTATCACCTTTTAGAATATCTGCTGGATATTTTCTTATGGTATGTACCCTTTGAACAGCGCCCTTGACCAATCGAACACCTTGGACCTTAGAAACGCCCGCTATAGACACCGCCGCTTCTTTTGCAAGTCGAATTAGGTTGTCTCGTCCTGGGTCATTGCTATAAGCATAGACACTATTTGTTCCATCAAATATTCTCACACCTACGCCAAAATCGTGTCCAGAATTAGCCCGCTCGATCTTTCCACCTATCATATCGATAGCTGTAACATGCTTGTCTTCTACAAACACTTCTGCAAAATCTCCACCAGTTGACAGAGCTGCTATCAGAATATCTTCAATCAGTTTCTGACTTAACATTTTGTGCTCCTTTCCTTACAAGACACTTTCTATAAAGGCCTTGTTTTAATATTCCCAGTAAATTTACATTTGGCTAGTCTGAGCGACTTGCAAAATATCATTCAAGCACCCTTGCTATACTATATATATAGATTTAAGAATCAAAAATTCTATTATATGGTCTAGCAAGGGTACAGATCTGTAATTTAGCAAGCGCCTGAATCTTTATATCTATATACAAAAGCATCATTATCCATGTCTGTAAAACGCATAAAACCATGTTTATACAGAATTTCATATTCTTTTGTACCGCCGTCTGACATAATTATAACATTTGAACTGTTCTTTTTTTGTGCCTGAAACAATACATAGTGAAGGATCTCCTGCTTTTGAGGTCCAAACATGAAATATAGTGTCATTCCATCATCTTTTTGTTCCCAGTTTCCGAAAGCAAAAACCGTGTCCTTATATTTAAAGATCATTTTTCTTGAAAGCAATTCTTTTAAAATCTCTTCATCACATTTTAAAAATGTCCAGTCCAAATTGATGTAGGACTGCCTATTTTTCGTATTTATTAAATCGAGAATAGACCGTGCTTTCTCAAAGTCTGTGATAAGTTGGAATTCACTTATATCTCGAGGCGCTTCATATTTTGGAAGTTCCTCTTCCAACGCCTTCATTAGGATTTTAAAAGATGCCACTCTCTCAAATCCATTCTTTTCTATGATAGCAATGCTTTCATAATTTTCGACAAAGGTGCTGAGTTCTAAACGACTGTATCCCATTTCTTTTGATCTTTGTATTTGATACTTTGCCATTTCTCGGCCAAGTCCTTTGCCCCTGTAGTCTGTATCCACACGAATACCCTCTAGCCACAGAACATCATGAGGCAATTCAGTGATTTTTGTACAACCAGCCACCACGCCATCTACGGTGACAACACTAAACTCTCCATTTTCCTGGGCGACCCACTTGTCAAAAACCAAAGGGACATAGTCGTCACCGTCCCAAATTTTACTTGAAATCTCTTCAATTCTCGACTTGTCTGCTTGCTCCGCCGGTCTAATCTCGATCATATGCTATCCTCCATATGCTTTATGCGCTATTGTATGTTCACATTAACAGAATTCCCCACAACCGTCAATTTGCAATGGTTTTATTCGTGCAATTTTTTTGAATGTTTTTCATTTCTCAACGCTTTAATCCATGATTATTCACACCTATCACATGGTCCAAACTCGCTTTTTTATGTCTAATCTTGTTTAATAAAAAGGCCAAGCCAAAGAGCGTGTTCCCTCTACGACTTGGCCTTTTCCTTTAGATTGTCTTTTCTCACATTTAACGAATACGGAATTTCACGAAAAAAAAAGATACATCTTAAGATGTATCTTTCCTTTGGCGACCCAGAAGAGACTCGAACTCTCGACCTCCAGCGTGACAGGCTGGCGTTCTAACCAACTGAACTACTGGGCCATAATGGTGGGAGTAATAGGGCTCGAACCTATGACCCTCTGCTTGTAAGGCAGATGCTCTCCCAGCTGAGCTATACTCCCACATTTGCTGGTTTGTTAACTTCGCGTTAATTTCCCGCGAAGACAATACCTATATTACCGGATACCCCTTACTTTGTCAATAACTTTTTTTAAAAGAAATTTTCAAAGTAAATGGTAGCGGCGAGTGGACTCGAACCACCGACCTTTCGGGTATGAACCGAACGCTCTAGCCAACTAAGCTACGCCGCCACAAATAGGCAATACAGTGCCATCACAGGCGTGACGACAAGATATATATTACACGAGTGTTTGAGGACTGTCAACATAATTTTTCTAATTTCAGAACTTACTTTTTATCAAGGATGAGTCGTTCCATCAAACAGCCTTCCAGATTGTCAAAATCACTTATGTGCATGGCATCTATTTGGAGTGTATCAAGTATATGATCTATAACCATACTCCCCGCAAGGATGATATCTGCCCGCTTAGGCTGTAGCCCTTTTATTTGCTTTCTATCCTCAAGGTTCAGTTTTCTGAGTCTTTCATTCATGTTTTGAATATCTTTTCCAGTCACAGCCGTGTTTTGTATTTTATATCGGTCATAGGTTCCATTTCGAGTTCTATAGCGCCAAGTGTTGTCGCCGTTCCGCCTATGCCTATGGCTTTTGTAATCTTATATGCTTTAATCTCGTCAAGACGCTTCTTGTGATGTCTTCAATGTCTTTTTTACAGCTAGATATTCTGAATCTGTGATGGGATCTGTCTTTATATGTTTGCCTGTCATTCGCACAGCACCCACATTAACACTCTTTGCCAAGGTTATTCCCTGCGAATCTCCCACTATAAGCTCCGTGCTTCCCCCACCTACGTCGATTACCAGTATCTTGCCCTCTACACTTCCCACGCCGGCTAAAACGCCTAGAAAGCCAATTTTAGCTTCTTGGTCTCCACTAATCACTTCAATGTCCAGGCCGCAGGCTTCTTTGACACGCTTTATAAAAGTCTCCCTATTCTGAGCGTCTCTGACTGCACTTGTTGCCAGGGCATAGACCCTTTGAGCGCCCCATGCCTTGGCCTCTTCATAAAATTCTTTTAAGGCTTTGACGCTTCTTGCCATACCCGCTTCTGAAAGTTCTCCTGTTTCGTTAACCCCTTCACCAATACGTGTCATTTCCAAAGCTTTATTGCCACTTTTTTAACTGACCATCTATAATTTCAGCCTTTAAGAGGCGAATGGAGTTCGTACCAATATCTATCGCTGCTACACGCATGCTTTCCCTCCTTGTCAAATCAAACGTCTTCAAGGCAATGTGCCTTTCAAGCATTTCACGAAGGCACCCGTAAAACAAGGGCGTCAGATCACGTTTGAGATCCGTCCAGTCTTTACGAGTGCTAGAACTATATTCAGTGTACCATATTGAAAGCCCTATTTTGGACATAGAAAAACCCGGGGATACCGGGCATCTATACCAGCGCACATTCTTTCCCAAAGGAAGATCGTCTGGCCTTAAGCTTTGATTTTGAAGTTCGTGCAATTATCTAGTGCCGTGACCGTTGCCTTTTCGCCCCGATGACTTAGCTGCTTTTCGCACATCTCTTAACTTTTCATCAGAAGACTTCATAAAACCATTTAACATGCTCTCAAAGTCTTTTGGTTTTTGCTGACGTCTTGCTCCATAATCTTGCGATTGGTTGCGAGATGGTCTGTTTTGACTTGGACGACCGCCTCCACTTGGCTTGTCTTCACGGCGTGGTGGTCGACTCTGCTGTGCTTTGTCTGGGCCTGTTTTTCTGTCACTTGGCTTTTTTGATGCACCGTTTTCTGACGCTTGTCTGATAGACAGACTGATTTTTCCCTTTTCGTCTACGGATAGAACCTTAACCTTGACCGCTTGATCCTCTTTTAAATGATCTGCAACTTCTTTAACATAGTCGTCAGCAATCTCGGAAATATGGCAAAGACCTGTTTCACCAGTTGAAAGTTTAACAAATGCACCAAACTTCGCCAGTCCTGTTACCGTCCCTTCGAAAATCTTACCCACTTCGATGGCCATAAAAAAAATTATCCTCCTTAAGTTCTTGAAAAACAATACAGGGTATAGCTCCCTCAAATATTATACACGCTACTGGCAGAAAGAATCAATCAGAAACTTCTGACACAACACTTTCCGACTGCGTGTCATCATCTTGAATAATGTATATAATTTCATTCGGCTTGACCATCTTCAACTTTTCCCTTGCAATTCGCTCAATCGTCTCAGGACTTGAAGCATTTTCAAGTTCTCCTTCAAGTTCTTTGACATCCTCATTGAGTAAGAGAATTTTCTCCTGACACGCCGCTTGTTCAACTTTCAGCTGTCTTAACTTGATCTCTTGCCTTACAAATGTCACACCCACATATATGAGAAAGAAAGCTGCAAATAAAACAACGACCCTATTTCTTTTTAGAAACCGTCTTGTTCCTTTCATGCTAATACCCTTTCTGATTCCAGCTAATCTTGAAGCTGGCGATACAGGTCTGTCGCCTCTTCCTTGCGAACGTGTTCTTTAATATCACATATTTCCACTTTTATTGTCTTAGCCGCAAAGCCCAGAGTCAAAATATCGCCTACCTTAACTTCCGATCCCGGCTTGGCCGCTTTATCATTGATTAGAATTCGGCCCTGTCCACAGGCTTCTTTTGCCACAGTCCTTCTTTTGATCAGTCTGGAGATCTTAAGATATTTGTCCACTCTCATAGTCCGCCTCCATATTCAGTGGCTCTCGCCATTTATAGAATTTAACTCCAGGGCATAACGACACCATATATAGATACTCACAGTCGGTTCATATATGGTCTAGCTACGGCCTGTCACTCAAATTTCGTAGATTTCTTGTCACCAGATCCCACCCAAGCCATTCACAAAACCCACACTCGGTTACTCCATAGAAGGATTTCCACGAGTGAAGGCTGTGAATCCACTAGGGACATATTAGAAAAAAAGTGATTTCTTTCTAATATAAAGAAAAAAGCAGCGAGGCTGCTTTTAACTTTTATTACTTGTTTAACTAGTTCTTTAAGAGCTTTACCCGCTTTGAAAACAGGTGCTTTAGATGCTGGGATGTCAATAACTTGTTCAGGATTTCTTGGGTTACGGCCTTTTCTTTCTTTTCTCTCACGAACGTCGAAAGTACCGAAACCTACAAGCTGAACTTTATCTCCAGCTACTAGTGCCTCTTCAACAGATTTCATAAAAGCATTCAGAGCCATTTCCGCGTCTTTTTTAGTTAGACCCGACTTTTCTGCCATACTTGTTACCAGTTCCGCCTTATTCACAGTAAAACCTCCTCAATCAGTTGAAATTCTAGCTCACATTGGCTATTTATATCTTATATTGAAACTGCGGTTTTTATCAATACTTTTTTTAATATTTTTTGCTACAAATCCAGTTTTTTTGCGCTGTTCCACAGATTATCCATCTCAACAAGGGTCATATTGTTTAAATTTTTACCTTTTTCCAGTGTTTTCTCCTCTATGTAACGAAATCTTCTTAGGAATTTTTCATTGGTATGGCTGAGAGCGACCTCTGGTCTAACCTTAAGGAAACGGCAAACATTTACAACAGCAAACAAAAGATCACCGAGTTCATCTGTGATTTTTTCCTGGTCTTCTGACTCATAAATTTCTAAGAATTCATCCAGCTCTTCATGGATTTTTGCAATGGCATCTTTAATATCATCCCAATCAAATCCGACATTTGCTGCCTTCTTTTGAATCTTATAGGCACGCATGAGGGCAGGAAGTCCATTTGGTATTCGTTCCATAGACTCAACATGCATGTCTTCGTTTTTCTCTTCTTTCTTAATGGCCTCCCAATTTGTGAGGACTTGGTCAGAATCATCCACATTCACATCTGAGAAAACATGCGGGTGACGACGTATGAGTTTATTGCTTATGGCTGTTGTAACGTCATGAATGTTAAAGTATCCATGTTCTTCAGCAATAGCCGCATGGAAAACAACTTGCAAAAGAAGGTCGCCCAGTTCATCTTCAAGCTCATATAAGTCTTGTCTGTCAATGGCATCTAGAACTTCATAAGCCTCTTCAATCAGGTAAGGCTTGAGACTCTCATGGGTTTGTTCTCTGTCCCACGGACAACCATCCGGTGATCTTAGAATCTCCATAATGCCCACTAAGTCTTCAAAAAACCTTTTTCTCTCCCCATCCATGGCAATGCCAGGAATGTATAGGGATGTCAAGTGGTCATGCAGGTCTTCCTTCTGGTCCAGTTCGTAAAGCATAAGTTTTTCTATACGCTCTTCCCCTGGTATGCCTGCCCCTCTCACAACTATAACCTCTTGGTCATCTTCATAGTATTTGCCAAGGGCCAGTTTAACCCTTGAGGCAATCATCCTGTCATAGACTTGAATGATCAGGTTGTCCATAGTCACATCAGGAATCTGGGCTTCAATCTGCATGGCGTCCATTATTTTAAGCCCATGAACTGGATCTCTTTTCAGACGGGTTACAATGGCATCAATGAAACTTGCACCGTGGACAAACTCTATGTCAATACCCGTTTCAAGGGCAAGGGTCTGAAGGTGTTCCACCGTTTTTTCCGCCACAAAAGGATTGCCCGGTACAGCATATACCACAGGCCCTTTTTCAGATTTTTCGGCCACATCTTTTGCAACATTCCAGTACACTTCTTCAAAGGTTTCGTATTTTTCATAATAAGCGTCATATGACTCGAAATTTATGCCCCGTTCTCTTAGCTTATCTACCACGGGGTGTTTTTCTGTTCGCAGGTAAACAAGTCCTGCTGATTCAAGGGTCTCAAGAGCTTCAAGGGTCAAGTAATTCATCCCTCCAGGTCCAAGGCCCACCACTTTTATGGTTCTATTCATATCTAAACCGCCTTTCTAAAGCTGAGCTTTCTAGAAATTTTCTTAAGCTTGCTTCCGCCGGGCATCATATCCATATCTTCCTCTGTTAGAGTGTTTGTGACAAAGATCATAATGAGGAAAGTCAATCCACCAACAGCTACAGCTGCAACCGTCGCCACACGACCTGCATTTAAGACCCCAAATCCACCAAGGGCCAGTTTGTTCACAATGAAGTATGTTATTTTTACGGCAACAACCATAACAGCACCATCAATGGCTGGCTTAAAGAATATTTTTGTCCAGTTTGGTTTGAAATCAACAATTTTCATAAGGCTGACAAAGTTGAGAATACTCGCACATGCAAAAGCACTCACAGTCGCTATGGCCGCACCACGAATGTTAAGCGCCGGAATACCTACCAGTGTATAACTTAAAACGCCCTTCAAGATCGCTCCCATAAAAAGATTGCGCGCAGGCAGATTTTGCTTTCCAAGCCCTTGTAGTATACCCGTTGTGACCTGATACATGGAGAGGAAAAGCACCCCCACCCTAAAATGGCTAAAATGGAACCTGTGCTAGATGCAATTTCAATTTGCATGGGATAAAGCAGTTTCATAATAGGTTCGGCCAATGTCACCAGACCGAGGGAACAAGGCAGTCCAATGATAAGACCAAGACGCAGACCCGCTTCGATGGTTTCGTTCATTTCCTTACCAGCTCGACGGGCTGAAAGGGCTGCAATAGCAGGAACAAGACTAATTTGAACCGCCGCTGTAACCGTCTGGGGCAAGTTGACAAGGGTCTGAGAATATCCTGTCAGCTGACCGTAGAGGTCATTGGCCTGTTCCACAATCCCTATATCATGCAGTCGCCTCATAACAATAAAGAGGTCAAGCATTGTCATAATAGGAATAACTGATGCACCAATTGTGATCGGAATGGCAATTTTCATGACCTTGCCAATAATTTCTTTCTCTGATTCTTCCGGTTGATTTGGGAGTTTGTTGTCAATGTCCCCCAGCGCACCTTTCTTTTTCATACGTTGGTAGTAGATAAAAATGATCAAGAATCCTGAAAAGGCGCCTGAAGTGGCCCCAAATGTGGCACCGGCCGAAGCGAACTCCAGCCCTTTTCCAAAGAGCATAAAGGCAAGACCAAGCCCTAGACCAACCCGGAAAAATTGTTCAATAATTTGTGAAAAAGCATAGGGCTTCATATCTTGAAGTCCTTGGAAGTAGCCTCTAAAAGCTGACATGACGGCTACAAATAGAATGGCCGGACCAAGGGCAAGAAAAGAATAATATCCCCCTGTGTTCTTAACATATGTCGTCACCCATTCTGCACCGAGCATCATAACAAGCATGCCCACAAAGCCCACTGCCGCCATAAGTTTTAAAATGGTTTTAAAGACCCTGTGGGCCCCATAATAATCGCCTACAGCATTTCTCTCTGCAATCGTCTTAGCAATCGCTGCTGGAAAACCTGCCGTTGATATAACAATCAGCCAGTTATACATAGGATAGGCTGTCTGATAATAACTCATACCTTCATCGCCAATTAGATTCGCAAGGGGAATCCTAAAAAAGGCGCCCATAACCTTTATAATGATTGCTGCAACCCCAAGAATAGCGGCACCCTTCATAAAGGATTGTCCTGTTTTTTCGTCATCATTTCCTCCTGTGTCAGGGGCATTGCCCTGAGTTACTAAAACATAACCATTATATCAGAAGCCATCATGGGGTGAAAGGTCTAGCTTCATTCAAAACTCTTGTTATAATCATTCCAACTTGGGTATGAATAGTTTAGTTGCGGTCTTAAACAATACATAAGAATCACAAGGAGGTTATATAATGGGTACATATGGACAAAAACTTGTAGGGGATAAAAAAGACAAAATCCTTGAACTGCTTAACAAGGCTCTAGCTGATGAGTGGTATGCTCACTACCAGTACTGGATTGGGGCAAAAATCATAAAAGGCCCGATGAAGGATGCCATTGCAGCAGAACTTATTCAACACGCCACTGAAGAAATGACACATGCTGAAATGGTTGCAGACAGAATTGTTCAGCTGGGCGGCACACCTGTTCTTACACCTGATGACTGGAAAAAATGGACCACTTGCGGCTATGAAACGCCAGAAGATCCTTTTGTAAAAGCTATATTAGAGCAAAACATCAAGGGCGAACAGTGTGCTATTGATGTCTACAACAATCTTTTAACGGAAACCAACGGCGTGGATTTTATCACTTACGACATGGCAATGCAGATCCTTAAAGACGAAGTTGAACACGAAGAAGACCTGCAAGGTCTAGCAGAAGATCTTCAACTTATGTTTGACTATCATAAATAAAATTCAGTGCCAAATTAAAGTATATAAATTTGGTTTAGAATAAGACGATAAAAAGCTGGTGCTTACCTTTGGTAAACACCAGCTTTTCTTATGTTTTTCATTATAGTCTTCCAATTTAGACCCTTTATAGAATTACAGGTCTATATTAGTCGTTTATTTTTTCAAGAAATCTTTCAACTTCTGCTGAGTCCAGGAGTTCTTTGACCTTTTCAGCATAGGCTGTCTGCGAGAGTGAATCGACAATGGACTTTTTATATGTTTCAATTTCCTCTTCTGAGGCACCTGTTTCTTCTAGGTCACGAATGGTTTGAACGTCATCCACCTTTATGATGTGGAAACCAAACTGTGACTGAACCGGTTCACTGATGCCGCCCACTTCAAGATTAAAGGCCACATCTTCAAATTCTGGTACCATCTTCCCACGTGGGAAGTATCCCAGACTGCCACCATTTGAGGCACTGGCAGGATCTTGAGAATACTCTGTTGCCAGCTCTGCAAAATCTTCGCCTGCGTCAAGTTTTTCCTGAACAAGGGCCATAGTGGCATCATCATTCACGAGGATATGACTTGCACTCACTAAAACCGTTTCCGTTTCGTAAAGGGCATTCAGTTTTTCTTCATCCTGCTTAATGTCTTCACGAATCATATTGTTAAACTCTTCAGCATAGAACTGAGACTTAATTTGATTTTTAATAAAATCATCACCAAAGCTCATTTCCTCATAGAAAGATTTTGTTTCTTCATCTGTCTCTAAAACCTCTTTGAAGTTATCAAAGGCTTCCTTGATTTCTTCTTCTGATGGCTCATATCCACTTTTATCAACATAGGCCATAATCAGTTTTTCTCGGATCATATTTTCAAGAAGTTCTTCTTTAACAATTTCTTTTACTGGACGTCCACCAATTTCCTGGGTCCAGATATTTTCACCAAACATATCATTGTAAGCGTGTTCCATAAGCGCAAAATTATTATCATACGCTGTTTTTGATACAACATCCCCGTTTACCGTTGCTACAGCAACTTCCTTTGATGCCCCCGCAGATGACCCATCCCCACCTGATTGGGGCTGGCATCCTGTCAGAGACGTTGCAGCCAGCATCAGCAGCGTGAGTGCCAGTGCAATGTTTTTCTTAAAGCCCATTTTACTTTTCACTCCTTAGTCAATTTCTGTATAAATTCTCGCATATAAGTGCTCCAAACATTATTATATCTCATATTGACCGTTCTGGAAACCGACAATATCCTCCATGACTGTAATCAGTTCAAGCAATTTATTTTCTCTTGAAATGGCTTTTTTGAGGAACCTATACTGGAAGTATGGCTTTGAACCTGCATTAAAGTGAATTCGTCTGCCATATTTCTGCGTCACCAGGGCGATCGTTTCTGCTTTTAAATCCTTTGCATCCCTAAACTCAAAACGGAAAGTATTGCCTTCTTCCTTAATGAGCAAAATTCTTGACTGAATGCCCAGGGCTTTCAGATAGGATATCCTAATAAGGTTATAAACCACCGTTGGCAGTGTTCCGTAGCGATCCTCAATTTCCTCTTCTATGGCAAAGGCATCAGACTGATCGCGTATGGACGAAATTCGCTTATAAAGCTCTAGTTTATGTTGAGGATTGGTTACAAATGTGTCTGGAATATAGGCACTGATGTTGTACTCTACTAGAGTATCAACCGGCGCAGAGGAAACTTCCCCCTTGATGTCACGGACTTTTTCCTCAAGCATTTTAACAAACATTTCGTATCCGACAGTTGCCATATGTCCACTTTGAGCCGCGCCCAGAATATTGCCTGCCCCTCGAATTTCCAAGTCGCGCATGGCAATTTTAAATCCAGAACCAAGCTCTGTAAATTCCTTGACCGCTTTTAATCGTTTTTCAGCCACTTCCGTAAGCACCTTGTCCCGTGCATACGTTAAGTAGGCATAGGCTATACGATTGCTTCTGCCCACCCGGCCTCTAAGCTGATACAACTGAGATAGACCCATTTTATCTGCATCGTTAATGATGATGGTATTCACATTGGATATATCAAGGCCCGTTTCTATAATGGTTGTACAAACCAGCACATCAAACTCATGATTCAAAAAATTCATCATCATTTTTTCCAGTTTGACTTCGCTCATCTGACCGTGGGCAAATCTAATTTTAGCGTCTGGAACAAGCTTTTGAAGACGAGCAGTGACTTGATCGATGTCACTGACCCTATTATGAACAAAGAAAACCTGTCCCCCCCTGTCAATTTCCCTTTCAATGCCTTCTGCAATCAGATTTTCATCGTAATCTGTCACATAGGTTTGCACTGGGTATCTGTCTTCAGGCGGATCTTCAATCAGACTCATGTCACGAATACCAATCATAGACATGTGAAGGGTTCTCGGGATCGGTGTGGCTGTTAAACTTAGAACGTCTACAGATTCCTTTAATTTTTTAATCTTTTCTTTGTGTTTGACACCAAAACGCTGTTCCTCATCGATTACAAGCAGACCCAAATCTTTATACTGAACATCATTGGAAAGGACCCTATGGGTGCCTACAACAACGTCAAGTACGCCTGCACGAAGGTCTTCTGTAATTTTTTCCTGTTGCTTGGCCGTTCTAAACCGGCTTAACATCTCCACCTTAACTGGAAATTTCGAAAACCTTGCCTTAAGCCTGTCATAATGCTGCTGGGCAAGAAGTGTTGTCGGTACCAGCAGGGCCACCTGCTTGGAATCCATAACCGCTTTGAAAATAGCACGAATGGCCACTTCTGTCTTACCGTAACCAACGTCGCCACACAGTAGACGTTCCATCGGAGCTGGTTTCTCCATGTCCACCTTGATTTCACGGATACACTTGAGCTGGTCAGGGGTTTCTTCATATGGGAACATGTCTTCAAACTGCTTTTGCCATTCGGTGTCTGCACCAAAAGCGTATCCCACTCGACCATGTCTTGCCGCATAGATGGCTAGAAGTTCATCGGTCATGTCTTCAATGGATTTCTGCGCTTTTGCCTTTGCACGTTTCCACTCAGCACCACCGAGTTTGCTCAGTTTGGTTTTCGCTGACTCGTTACCGATATATTTCTGAATGAGATCCATATTTTCAACAGGAATGTAAAGCACATCATCCCCGGAATATGTGATCCGCATATAATCCTTCTTCTGACTGTCAACCACAAGTTGTTCTATGCCCACATATTTGCCTATACCATGGGCTTCGTGAACGACAAAATCTCCAACAGATAGTTCGTTGAAGGACTTTATCAGTTGACCTGTTTTTCTCTTTCTTTCGTTTCTTTCGGTGAACACCGGAAAGTTCTTTATCTGTAAGAACAGCATAGCGAATATCTCTTAATATAAAGCCATGACTCAGGTTCATAGGACATATAATGACCCGGACTGTGGAAACAGCGGTTTCAATGTCTTTGGCCACAATGGCACTGACATCATAATCTATAAGAATGTTTTTAAGGCGTTCTGCCTTTTCTTCTCCTGAAACAGCTAAAACTGTGTGGTAATCTCTCTTTTGCCATTGTATGAGCTCCTCAGCCAAGGCCTTGTTCTTGCCGTGAAAAAGAGGGGCTTCAACAGACTGAAAGTGTATAATCTGGTCCAGTCTAAAGTCATCAATGCGCTTTGTTAAGTTGTCCATTAATATGACTGGATGGTTGTCAAAATCACCAAGCACCCGGTCATATCCGAATATATTGTTGACTTGGTCCGCCAGGAGGGCGCCCCGTTCAAAATAATTTTTAAAACGTTCTTTATAGTCATTAATGTATCGGTCTGCCCTTTCATGGGTCCGACTTGGCTCTGAAATGAAGATTGGCGTTCTTTTAGCAAGGAAGTTCATTAAGCTTGCATCTTCTTCATACATGAGATCAAAATATCGGTCCAGACCATCTACATAAATTTCTTCATTCACATGTTCTTTGAGTTCTTTAAGCTTTGCCACAAGCTCTTCATTTTTTATTGTAGAAATACGTTTTGTCAGTTTATCTGAGAGTCGTTTTCGAACTTCGTCGTCTAAAAGGACTTCGCGACAAGGACCAATCTCAACCCTTTCCATCTTATCTTGTGACAGTTGTGTTGAAGGATCAAAGGCCCTTATAGAATCCACTTCGTCATCAAAAAACTCTATACGGATAGGGTCTTCCATATTTGGTGCATAAATATCTAAAATACCACCCCTGAGACTAAAGTGTCCCTTTGACTCAACCATGTCCACGCTTTCATAGCCCATATTCACAAGGGTATGAAGGCACATTTTAAGATCATTGGACTGGCCGAGCACAAATTTCAGGCGGTTAATTTCCCAGTATCGCTTAGCTGGCAATCGCATGAGCAGTGCTTCTGCCGTTGTAACCACCACAATTTTTTCTCCACGAAGGAGCTTTTCAATGACACGGATCCTATCGTGAACAATTTGATTGGAATGGGCATATACATCAAAAAAGACCATTTCCCTTGCTGGAAAGTACATGGCTTCACTGCCAAAAGCATTCAGGTCATCCACAAGGGCCTTGGCTTCTTTGGCAGAACCTGTTATGACGAGGCTCCCCGAATCCACTTTTCTATCTGTAAAGGCAATAACTTGAGCACTTAAAGTTCCCCAAACACCTGTTACAGAGATCGTTTGATAACCCTCATCCAGACTGCGGACCAGGGCCTTCGTGGCTACTGCGTTTTCCATTGGTTGAAATAATGCATTTATCATTGGGTTGCTCCCGTCTAACCGTTGAACCGGTTCATAGCAAGATCAACACCGTCAGTGATCATGGTTTCTATGGCGTCTCCAGCGTTTTTAACGACAGGAATCATGGCTTTGGCTTCCTCTTTGGAAAAACGCCCTATAACGTAATCCGCCAAGTCTCGTCCACCGCTTGGACGTCCAATGCCAATGCGCACTCTTGGGAAGTTGTCGTCTTTTGAAAGGAATATAATATTACGCATACCATTGTGCGTTCCAGCGCTTCCCTTTTTACGAATGCGGATTTTACCTGGATCTGTGTCGATATCATCATATACAACAATGAGATTTTCCATTGGTACATCATAATACTCTAAAATCGACATAACGGACTCTCCACTTAGGTTCATATATGTTTGGGGTTTGACCAGAAGTATTTTTTCTGTGCCCATTCGCCCTTCACCGATCAGTGCCTTATGCTTAATTTTATTCACTGGAATATCCAGTTTTACACTTAAATAATCAAGAACGTCAAATCCTATATTGTGACGTGTTCCTTCATATTTTTTGCCTGGATTTCCAAGACCTACAACCACGTACATGCGCCCACCTCTTTTTCTATATGACATACTTTGCGGCGCTCATTATACCAAAGTAAGTATGTACTTTCAAGGAAAGGGCATTAAATCTCACGAGGATTTAATACCTCACTTGTTTTTTTGCAAGGCAAAGCCCGGTTGCCGGGCTTTCCCTTTCTCATTATACACCTTTATTGTCCATTATTTAATCTTGAATTTGCTGATATTCTCATTCATGTTCTTTGACATGTAGTTCAGCTGCTCAGCTGCCCGGGCCACTTCATCAACAGCAATGTTTTGCTGTTCCACTGTGGCTGTGACTTGCTGAGACGCTGCAGCTGTCTGTTCTGAAACAGCTGAAATGTTTTCAATGGCAGACACGATTTCTTCCTTGTCATCATTGAGAACGTTGACATTTCCAGAAATGGCCTGAATATGATCAAGTATGCCTTCAATGGATCTTGAAATGGAAACAAAGGACTCATTCACTTCTTTAACCGCTTCTGATTGCTCTTCGCTGATCCGTCTCACATTGCCCATACTCTTAACCGTCTTTTCACTATCTGATTGAATATTTATGACAATATCCCTGATTTTATCAGTCGCCTGGGCAGATTCTTCAGCCAGTTTTCTGATTTCTTCAGCCACGACCGCAAATCCCCTGCCGTGTTCGCCGGCGCGTGCCGCTTCAATTGATGCGTTTAAGGCGAGTAGATTTGTCTGTTCGGAAATGGAACTGATCGTATCGAGGATGGCGCCAATATCTTGGGTCTTATTGTTAAGTTCATCAATAACCACACCAATTTGATTGTTGGCCTCGTCGGTGAGCTGACTTTTTTCACGCAGGCCATGTATGGCTTTTGTTCCACCTTGATTGGCTGAGTCCACTTCCTCTGCGGACGTTTTCATTCTATCCATATTATCCGTAAGTTCTCTGAATCGATCTGAAAGCTGGCGGGCAATCATAGCGCCTTTTTCAGCGTCCTCTGCTTGATCTTGTGCCCCCCTTGCAATGTCTTCAACAGTTCTTGAAACTTCACTTGCCGAAGCACTTGTTTCTTCTGATGTGGCCGCCAAATTTTCAGCCGCATGGTTGATATCCTCTGAAACACCTTTAATATTACCAATGAGGCTCCCAAGTTCATCAAGGGTGTCTTCAATATAACGGCTGAGTACTTTCAACTCATCATTAGATGTGACTTTAAGTTCTGCTGTCAAATCCCCTTGCTTTACAAGTTCCATTCCAGAAAGGATGGAATTGACATTCTTTGAAATGTATTTGGAGAATATCCATGCTGCCAGCAAACTGAGTATGACAGCGAAAATACCAACGAAAAGGATATTTTGAAGAATCTTTGCGGTTTCTTCTTCAATTTCGTCTTCATACATGGTCGCTAAAATCCGCCAACCTGTAACAGGCACAGTCCCAAAAACAGCGAACTTGTCCTTTAGACCGTCATCCTCTTCCCACTGATAATCTACTGCACCACTTTGATTAGCTTTCATCGCTGCGGCAATGGTTTCTATTGGTAAGTCACTTCCAATGATATCAGGATTTTTATGCGTCATTGTTTTTAGGTTTGCATCCATCAAGACTGGATACCCCTTCTTGCCGATCTTTATACCGTTCATCATTTCTGAAACGTTAGCAAGAGAGACGTCTATACCAATAACACCATCAAACTTATTGCCGTCATAAACAGCCTTAATAACCGTCACGACTGTTTGTCCGGTTGCTGTGTCTTGATATGGATCCGTCCATACGGTTTCACCACCAGCGTTTTTAGCGTCTTGATACCACGGTCGCTCGCGTGGGTCAAAACCTTCTGGAAGCTCTGAAGCCGGACGAACATAAAATCCACCAGCATCAGGGGCATAGTATACATTTAAAACATCTGATTGTGACTCCAGCACATTATCTAGAACCTTTATAAGCCACTCTTCTGAATCCGAGAAGGTGTCTACACTCAGGACATTGGAGTCTTTTGACAGATAGTCCACAATAAACTCAAACTGGTTTAAATACTTTGTTGTGGCTTCTTCCACACTGGTTAAGAGTTCCCCTGTCATCTGCTTGAAATTGCTCTTAAGCATATTGGTGCCTGTCCAGTATGAAATATATCCCAGGACACTCAGCGATGTGACTATGACAACCATAAACATGATCATAATCACCGTTCCAATGCTTCTATGCCTCATTCCATTCATTTTCTTGTCACGTCTAGGTTTCTTTGCTTTTTGTTTCTTTTCAGATTTCCCTATTTTTTTGCTCTTATCTGCCAACTTAATCCCTCCTGTCATAGATATTTGTCTCAAAAGATTCTTACCCCTTCACACTCGGCCTCCGACAAATATTTATAAATATAAATAAAACCCCCAGTGCATGCACTGGGGGTTAAATGATTTATAGCTTATATTTAAGGCTATGAAATTTATGCTGTATTTTAGTCAAACAGCTTGCTTACAGAATCATTGTGGAAAATTCTTCTGATTGATTCTGCAAAATCGGCGCCACTGAAAGTTGCTTAAGATTTGGAATGTCAAAGGACTCATCCAGATAGATGGTGTCAAGAACAACCAGTTCCTTGATCACTGATCCTTTGATTCTTTCAAGGGCTGGACCAGAAAGCACACCGTGCGTACAACATGCAAAGACTTCTTTTGCGCCACGTTCCATCAGAGCATTGGCTGCGTTGCAAATCGTCCCCGCTGTATCGATCATATCATCGATCAGGATACACGTTTGACCTTCAATATTACCAATAACATTCATAACTTCTGATTCATTGGCTTGTTGGCGACGCTTATCTATAATGGCAATCGGTGCATCGAGACGGTCTGCGAAAGCTCTTGAACGCGTAACACTCCCAAGGTCTGGCGATACAACTGTTACATCTTCAAGTTTCTTTGAAACGAAGTATTCTGAAAGAATTGGTCCACCAACAAGGTGATCCACAGGAATGTTGAAGTAGCCTGAATCTGAGCTGCATGAAGATCCATTGTCAGCATGCGGTCTGCACCTGCTGCTGTAATAAGATCTGCTACCAGTTTTGCACTGATTGGATCACGCGCTTTGGCTTTTCTATCTTGACGTGCATATCCGTAGTATGGAATAACTGCTGTGATACGACCAGCTGATGCACGCTTAAGTGCATCGATCATAATTAGCAGTTCCATTAGATAGCGGTTAACCATTGGACGAGATGTAGACTGTACCACGTAAACATCACAGCCACGAACTGTTTCCTTGATGTTTACAGCAATTTCTCCGTCACTAAAGTTGGTAACTTCCGCATCACCCAGCGGAACACCTAGTTCGCCACAAATCGCTTTTGCTAGCTCATTGTTTGAGTTACCCGCGAAGATTTTAATTGCTTTTCCCTTGCTATGCATTTTGACCTCCCAAAATCACTGAAACGACTTACGTAAGGGGCTTTTGGCCTCTTATTTTAATAGGTTTTTCTTTTCAACCCAACCTGTCTTATTGACTTGTTTGGCTCTGGCTATGGCTAAAGATTTCTCTTCAACATTTTCAGTCACTGTGGACCCTGCTGCAACATATGCGCCTTCTGAAACTGTAACCGGTGCCACAAGATTGGCATTACAACCTACAAAAGCACCATCTTTCACAGTGGTTCTGTTCTTGTTTTTACCGTCATAGTTTACAAACACAACGCCACACCCGATGTTCACATTTTGACCAACATCGCCATCGCCTATATATGCTAGATGGGAGACTTTCGAATTGTCTCCAATCGTTGAGTTCTTCACTTCTACAAAATCACCGACTTTTACATTCTTGCCAATTGTGCTCTTTGGTCTAAGATATGCATACGGTCCAACCTTTGTATCATCATCCACACAGCTGTCAAGCAATGTTGACGATCTCACTTCAACACGATCTGCCACCTTGGTATTTTCAATGCGGGCATCTGGTCCAATATGACAGTCTTCACCAATTGTCGTGGTTCCTGTAATATATGATCCCGGATATATAATCGTGTCACGTCCAATTTGAACTTTCTTTTCTATATAAGTGTTGTTTGCATTTATAATTGTAACACCTTCAATCATAAGCTTATTTAAAATACGCGACTGCATAATTTGTTCTGCTTCATGAAGTTGACACGTGAGTTAACCCCTAACATTTGCGATGCATCTTCAACGGCATAGCCACCAATGACATGACCATACCCCCTGATAATGCCTATGACATCTGTAAGGTAGTATTCTCCCTGTGCATTGTTATTATCAAGCTCACCAAGGGCCTTTTTTAGAACATCCCCCTTAAAGCAGTAAACGGCTGGGTTGATTTCTTTAATGGCTCTTTGCTCATCTGTTGCATCCTTATGTTCCACTATGCCAACAACCTCATCCTTATCATTTCTAAGAATTCGGCCATAACCCGTTGGATCCTGGGCAAAGGTTGTCAGTAAGGCGCCACTATAATTTTTCTCCACCATTAAATCCACGAGTCCTTTAAGACTAGCAGGCTCAAGTAGTGGTGTGTCCCCACATAATATAAGCACGTTTTCATCATCACCAATGTGGTCAGCTGCCATTTGAACAGCATGCCCCGTGCCCAGTTGCTCGGCCTGGAGGCAAATTTGACACCACGGCTTTGAAGCTGTTCTTCCACTTCTTCTCGGCCATGACCTGTGATCGCCACAATGTGATTGCAACCAATTTCCTCAACAGCGTCCACCACATGGTCGACAAGGGTTTGGCCACTTACTTTATGTAATACTTTTGGTATTTTTGACTTCATTCGAGTCCCTGCACCAGCTGCAAGAATAATTGACATCAATTGACTCATTATATATCCTCCCTATTATCACGAATCTAAGCGCATTATATCATGTTCGTGTTTCGAATGCGAAAGACTGTCATCCGAACAAAAAGAGTTTTTCTTCCTTTTCATATGCTAAAGCCTCCACTATTATACATCATTGTGGTCAGATTACGAGTGTTTTTTCAGAATTGTTATGATTTCAGGAAAAAATATTGATCTGTCTATTCTCAGACGAATTAACATCAAATGCCCTCTTTATAAACAGCATGATAAAAGGCCAGGTGACAATTCACCTGACCTTAAACGCCTGTATTCTTTTAAGTCAAGAGACTTACTTCTAAGTCACCGGACTTACTGCTCTGCTTCTTGAACATTTTCTGTTTGTTCAATTTCTGTTTCTTCTGTTTCTTCTGATTCTTCTGTTTCTTCTGATTCTGATAAGTGTTTCGCTTTTTCGTATTCCTCGAAAATGACATCTGTCAACAAATTTCGCATTTCCTGATTAATAGGATGTGCAATGTCGCGGTAATCTGCTTCACCGATTTTACGGCTTGGCATCGCTACGAAAAGACCGTTCTGTCCTTCAATGATTTTGATGTCATGAACAACAAATGCATCATCAAACGTCACGGAAACCACGGCTTTCATTTTACCCTCATCTCGAAGCTTTCGAATTCTGACATCGGTTACATTCATACGTGCGTTCCCTACCTTTCTGCCGAATCATTGGTCAATCAATGCGTATTTTTTACTATTCGGCAAAGGAACACTTTTTCCTTCAAAATCAAGTGAAAATTTTTGAAATAATCTAAAAATTTCGTCATTTTGAGAATATGCCTATAACTTAACCGGGCAAAGTTATAAGCTCATGAGTCCGTCACTTGGAAACACTCTAACCTTTTCTTTATTTGACTCATCAAGAATAAGTATAGAGATATGTCCCTTTACCATTTTTTCCTTAGGCTGTAGCGTTTCAATTAAAACAGCTATGCCACTTACATTGGAATCCAGTTCTTTGACTAGGTCTGCCATGCCCTTTGCAGTGCCCCCCGCTCTCATGAAATCATCAACAATCAAGATGTTTGACCCTGGCTTAATAGCCTTCTTGGAAACATACATGGTTTGAACCTGACCTGTTGATCCCGACACATAGTTGATACTGATCGTCGAGCCTTCTGTCACCTTGTTTTTATGTCTTGCAATCACTAGGGGCACATTTAGATGGCTTGCAGTCATCATTGCTAATGGTATACCCTTTGTTTCCACTGTCATAACATAGTCGATGGAAGCTTCTGCATATTTTTCTGCAAATATTTCGCCCACACGCTTCACATAGCTCGGATTATAGAGCAAATCCGCTATATAAACAAAGCCGCCTGGAATGATTCGCTTGGGATCACTGATGACTTCACAGAGTTCATCAACAAGCTCCCTTTTCTTTTCAGGACTCACATACGGGATGTATTTTACACCGCCTGCAGCTCCTGCAATAGTTTCCACCCGTCCTAGGGACAGGTTCTCCATTAGTTTTTTGACAATCACAAGATCTTCACTAATGGTGGACTTTGCTGACTGAAACATTTCTGTGAAATAGTTCAGTGTATACACTTTGTTCGGTCTGTCACATAAAATTTTTACTATGGCACCGATTCGTTCGTTTCTTTTCATTTTACTCATGGATTCACACTCCGAATGTTCGTATTCTTGTATAACATTTTATTCGGTTTCGGGATATTATTCAATAGAAATCCGAACATTCCCTCGTAATTATTATTAATTTCAACTTAAAGTCCCGTGGTAAGTTCCTACAATATTTTCAATACACTTGAATTATGATATAATTTCCGTGCTATCATCATTAAAAATGAAATCTTACACGCGTATTCTAAATGTGAAATGCTTACGCACCGCGAAAAGAACGATTTCTAAGTGGTACGTGTGTGCGATGCACAGAGCATGATTGATTCGGGTTTAATTACTGAAGATAATCCTAGAGCTATTGGGAGCGAATAAAATGAGCAAACTTAAAGGGCATACACGACACGTTCACCTAATCGGTATTGGCGGTGTCGGTGTGAGTTGGATTGCAGAAATCCTACTTGCAAAAGGGTATATTGTAACGGGCTCCGATTTAAAAGGGTCCATTATTACGGAGCGTCTTACAAAAAAAGGGGCTAAAATTCATATTGGACATCATCCTGACCATGTGGTCGGTGCAGACCTTGTTGTACACACGGCTGCCATTGGCGATGACCACGTGGAACTTTTAAAGGCAAAAGAACTCGAAATTCCAACACTGAACCGGGCCGAAATGCAAGGCGAGCTCATGGATCAGTATAAAAAAAGCATTGCCATTTCTGGTGCTCATGGCAAATCTACGACAACGTCTATGCTGTCTGTGATTCTTGCACATTCAGAAGAGGATGCCACACTTCTTGTAGGTGCCCATCTTGACATTCTTGGTGGCAATGCAAAAATCGGAAAAAGTGATGATGTTATTGTCATGGAAGCCTGTGAATACAAGGACAGTTTCCTAAACTTCAGACCCACACATGGCGTCATCCTAAATATTGACGAAGACCATCTTGATTATTTTGAGAACTTGGACCACATTCTGCGTTCATTCGTAAAATTTGCCCAGTCAATTCCTAAAAAAGGTGCCCTCATTATCAATGCAGATGACTACAATGCCAAAAAGGTCATTGGACATGTAACATGTCCCGTCATTACAGTTGGCATCACTCAAGATGCTGTCTATCAGGCCAAAAACATTACATTTAATGACAAGGGTCTGCCACAGTTTGATGTCGCCTTCAATGGTCAAGTGATTATGACCTGTCGTTTAAGCATCCCTGGCCAACACAATATTTATAACGGCCTAAGTGCTGTTGCGGTTGCCCATCATATTGGCATTCCATGTGAAATCATCACCAAGTCCCTTGAGACCTTTACAAATGCAGGACGACGCTTTGAAGATCTGGGGTATTTTAAGGGCGCACGTGTCATTGATGACTATGCCCATCACCCAACAGAAATCAAGGCCACACTAGCGGCTGCCGATAAGGTACCTCACAACAGAATTTTCAGTGTTTTCCAGCCACACACCTATACACGGACTCATGAACTCCTTCATGAATTCTCAACCGCTTTCTCTGGCGCTGACGAGGTTATTGTCACTGACATTTACGCAGCACGAGAAAAGGATGAAAACTTGGTCCATGCAAAGGACCTTGTTGCGAAAATACGAGAAGAGGGCAAAAAGGTTACTTACATCGCTTCTTTTGATGATATAAAGACTTATCTAGCTGAGCACGCTCAGGATGGCGATTTAATCTTCACAATGGGTGCTGGTGACATTTATAAACTGGGCCAGCAAATTGTGGATAGCAAATAAAAGCCTTCAGCTTGAATCACCCAAACACAAAATAGTAAATAGACTTTAAACGTCATTGACGATTTAAAGCTATAGCACAAATCCCGGCCTTATGAGCTCCAGCCGGGATTTCTTTATGTCTGTTCTCTAATATCCTATTGATTTCATCAACAGTTTAGCCTATCAACCTCGTTCTTTACACTTCCTAAACAGCCACACCGCGTCTTGTACTGGATTTTTCTTTGACACTGCGCGCGACTTTTCTTAAGGCCATATAAAGCTGTGTTCCGATGAGCCCCCCTGCAAGTCCACCTAGAATGGCAAGTGCAATAGCCTGAACAACAACGATTGGTTCGTTGAAGGCAAAGGGAGCAATTAGACCAGGAATTGGTGACGCTGTGCCAGGCGCATTGTTTATGATGCCCAGTAAACTTGCCATCATTCCCGCCAGGCCTCCACCTATAAAATTGCTCATATAAATGGGAAGTGCATTGGCTGTGACAACATCAGCCTGGGTCAGGGGTTCTAGCATAACGCCAATCATATTGGATGTTTCCCCTAGCTTTAAGCGCTTAAAGACCATGCCATTTGTAAACGAACCACCCACACATGCTATAGATGCAATTCCCATAGCTAGCCCATCAAGCCCAAGCATAGCTGTTAGGGCCATGGAACTGAGTGGGGAAGTGCACAGCATTTTAATAATCCCTCCCAGAAGAAAACCCATAATAACTGGAGACTGCTGGGCTGCTACAGCTATGGTATTTCCAATCATGCCAAGTGTGGTGTCAATATAAGGGGCCGTTGCTGTAGCAATCAGTCTTCCAAAAGGTGCAATCAAAAGCACTCCCACAATAATATCTAGACCACTTGGCAGCCTCTTCTCCAGTTCAGGTCCAATAAGACCCACTGCATAGCCCGCTAAAAATCCTGACAATATACCCGTTCCACCACAGGCCACGCCTGCCGTCACTGCATATATTGGGCTGGCACCAAGATACATGGATACGATCGTTGCCGCTGCAACGCCTCCCATAGACCCTGAAACACCGCCCACTTGTCCAAGAAAGGCCAGTCCTAGAAAATCACCACTAATATACTTATGAATGGCTTCCACTAAAAAAGTGGCCACCGCTGCACCTGCAAGTCCTGACATGGCTTTCTGCCCCTTTGGCGCCTTAAAACTAAACACTGAGAATATGATGAGTGTGATCCCCAACATACCCATCCCCTTGATGATTTCCATAATTATGCCTCCTCTGTTTTGACAGCCCGACCTTTACCCCCTCATATACTGGTGCCAGCCTGACTATAGGTTTACAACAAAAAAGGACAGGGAACAAAAACACCTAAATAAGATGCTCTTGTTCCCTGTCCTTTTATCTGAAGTTTCCCATTAAGGGTTGCTTCTTCGATGACCTGATCGGTTCTCTCCAGGGATGTGTCCGACATACTGTTTTCGACCTGAGAGTTTCAACATGGTTAAGCCAACATGTCTTTCTCCTACGGTAGCTTACGCTTCTTCAATATGCCATCATCCACGACTATATTTGCTTCAAATGCATATTAACACGGAAAGACTTGCAATTTCAACAATTGTTACAGCCTTTAAATATAAATTAATTCAATAATTTACCCTGAGGTCATTTATGAATTTTTTTCATCAGAAATCGTCTCTTTACCAGCCCAAACAAAATTGGAGTGTCCATAAATACTATCCTTTTGAATAGCCTCTGTGACCACACTAGCCACCACTGTTGTGATTAAGAACGGAAGGATCAGCCCCTCTTGCCCCGTAAGCTCAACAGCAAGCAAGGTGGCTGACAAAGGCGCGTTCGCAAAACCAGCAAACATGGCAGCCATACCGACAACAGCATAGGTATCCGGACCGCTTATGCTTGAAAAAGGCAAAATGTCGATTCCCATACCAACGATATACCCTGAGGCTGCACCTATGAAAAGGCCTGGCGAAAATACGCCACCAACGCCACCAGCTCCAAGGGTGATGCCTGTTAGTATTATTTTCCCTATGACCAAGAGTATTAAGACTTTCAGTCCAAATTGTCCCTCTACAATTTTCGCAGTGGAATTGAGGTGAATATCATAGAGCTCAGGTAGAAAATATCCGCACCCCGATATAATGCCACCCCCAAGAAGGCCCTTCAGGACCGGGGACTGAATTTTCGAGAAAATCTGTCGGGTTGTTTTCAAAGTTCGTATGTAGGCCACTGCAACAAGTCCCATGGCAAGACCTAGAACAACCATCCAGACCAGTTCCATATCACTTGCTATGTTAAAGACCCCTTCAATATGTATAAACCGTTGATCACGCCCGATCACATGGGTCACAGCCGACGCTGAAATCGCCGAAACCGTAACAGGGGTGAAGTATTTCAAATAGTCCCGGTGTAAAATGACCTCTAAAACAAAAAGGGTTGCAAAAATAGGCTCATTAAAAACACCGGCTAGGGCGCCTGACACACCACATGCTATGAGGATTTTAATATGATCCCTTGAATAATTATAGGTGTATCCAATCCAAGACCCTACTGCACCGCCAATGTAAACAATGGGACCATGCTTTCCGGCTGACCAACCTATAGCCAATGTAAAGATCGTTGAAAAGGTTTTTGCCAAGACCACCAAGGGTTTCATCAAATAATTGTTGATGGATTTTATTTCTTCCATAACACCAGAAACACCAAATCCATAGTCCGCTTCACCAATAAAATATTTATGTATTAATCCAAGAAAGAGACCTCCCACAATGGGAATCAGAATCATCCTGCTTTTAAAGGACACGGGGTGGCAGAGCATCATGATCTCAATGAGTTTTTGCACACTATAATTGAATCCTGTGCTGAGAAGGCCCGTTATGCCTCCGATGACAAGGCCCAATTTAACCAGAGACAAATGGCTTTTTTCTTTGCTCACTCTAACACCTCCCCTCACTTCGTCTATGAACATTATACCAACAATTCATTAGAATGACAGGCTCAGTAAAATTAAGTCTGGGATTTCCTTAGGCAGAACCCATCCCCAAAAATAAAAAACACACCTCATGTCATTTGCTTTCATTGCAAACATCCATCAAGGTGCGTTTAAGTGTCTTCTTTAGCCTCGGCTCAAATTACTGGGTGTCTTCCGACTTTTCTTGACCCTTGGAATAGATTTCCTCAAGAATCGTCTCTGTCTCTGCTGGATCGTGAACATAGTAGAAGCCCGTCCACTCCCCTGGTAGTCTATAGGTATCAATATTATTTGTATTGAACTCAACCAGGTTATTGGCGTAATAAATAGCATCATTAATGCCCATGTCCGTATAGACATAACTAAAGGCTGTCTTTATGACAACGGGAAGTCTTGGACTAATGGCTTTTTTCGCAGCAGCGATAACGAAATCCTGTTGTCTTTTAATACGGCCAATATCTCCCGTTTGATTGGAGCCGTCATTGTTTTGACGCCAGCGTAAATATTTCATACTATTGGTGCCATCAAGAACCTGCGACCCTTTATTAATGTGAATATGAAGAGGCGGATCGGCATACTCATCGTCATAATTCATGTTAATGGTACGTTTATCTTCACACCACCAATGAGATCAATAATGTCTGCCACGCCATTGTAACTTACTTTTACATAATAATGTACTGGTATCCCTAACAAGTTGGCAATCTCTTGCTTCATTCCAAGGGAGCCACCATCGTCATTACCCAACCCGTACACTGCATTGATTTTTTTCTGATCGCTACGCTCATGCCCCGGCACATAATGATACGTATCTCGCGGAACTGATAGAACATCCACCTGTTGAGCATCAGGGTCATAGCTGGCAAGCATGATGGTATCTGCACGTGCGCCATCTGTACCAAATACAAGAACATTGATCCGGCCACTTGCATCAACAAGTTTTTGAAGCTCTGTCCTATTGTCTACGACTTCCTCTTCTTCAGGTCTGTCTATACCAATTTCTATCGTTTCTGTGCTCTTGTCAGGAACGGCCGCTTCCGGCTCAGGTGCAAATTGAGTGAAAGCATATATCGCAGAACCGAACATGGCAGCAAAGCATAGGAACGAGATCAGGAAAATTTTTAAATAGTACTTCATCTCTATCCCCTTCCGTGGGCTATACTCCTGCCCAAAACTACGTTTCATTTTATCATATATAGAAAAGTCCGTGTTTACATTTTCATTACAATCAACTTATTTATTTACATATAATGGAATTTCGTGTTAGAATCAGCTTATACTCGTTACAAATTTTAGGAGGTTATTATGAAAAGATTAATTGCACTATCCCTTTCAGCACTGGCAATTTCAACATGCGCACCAACTTTTGCTGCTGAGTCTGTAAAGGCGAGCATCAATGAGGCACCGGTCTACTTTAACGGCGAAGAAATCACGGAAGGTGAAAATTATCCATTTCTTAACTACAATGGCGTCATCTATATGCCCCTTACCTTTGAAAATGCTGACCGTCTTGGTCTTGAAACAAACTGGTCAGACGAAGTGGGGCTGAATGTGTCGTCTGATGGTGTGATGTATGAACCAGACATGAACATGATGGAAATCAAGAGCCTGGTCGCATGCCACTATCTGATCTAGAAAGAAAGTTTGCCACAGAAGAAAAAAAGATCATCTATTCCGGTGGTCTAGAAATGGGAGCAGATGGATATGTAACGGATAATAAGAAGGTTGATCCATTTGCTTTAGATGCAGATTTTCTTAAGTATTACTGCATTAAGAACAATAGGGTCCATGCCACCGAATACAGTTCTTACGACCTAAGAGGCTCAAGCGCCGGCGAAGCCCTTTACAAACTCGTTCAAGAGTTTGGTGCACCAACAGAAATTATCATGGGCGATGACCCTCTTACCGCAGAAAGTTCCCTTGATGACTGGACCTTCTGGACCATTCAGTATGAAGCCACTACAGAAGCCAAGCTTGTTTGGAAAACACCAGAAGGCACTAAAACGGTTCGTTACTTCGGCAACATGAGACACGAAAATGGACGCTTCCATATCACTTTCGAGCCTGCTAATGATCTTGCTGAAGTCGAAAGTGACCAAATTTCTGAATAATGCCAATGGTATTTTGCATGTCGCTCAATTTACAATCAGTGAACTTTAAATTTATAAAGGCATTAATAAAGCAGATTTGACCCTCATAAGGATCAAATCTGCTTATTTTTCTTGCTTAGAATGTTAGCGAACAAAATTAAAACAACATCCAGTCACTTGAATCGACGACCCCGTATTATATTCGGGGATATGCCTATTGTCTTACTTTGAATAATCGTAAAAACCTTTGCCGCTCTTACGTCCCAACAGTCCGCCTCGCACCATTTTTCTCAGAAGTGGGTGGGCACGGTACTTAGGATCACCAAACTCTTCATAAAGCACGTCCATTATAGCTAGGTTGACATCGTTTCCAACCAAATCAGCAAGGGCAAGTGGTCCAATTGGATGGTTTGCGCCAAGCTTCATAGCGTTGTCGATATCCTCTGCTGTTGCAACGCCATCAGCTAGTATGCCCACAGCCTCATTGATCATTGGAATCAGAATTCTATTCACAACAAAACCTGGAGCTTCTTCCACCTTAACAGCTGTCTTTCCAAGTTTTTCACACATGCCAAAAATAGCATCATATGTATCTTTGTCTGTTGCTATGCCGTTTATAACCTCAATAAGTTTCATAACAGGCACTGGGTTAAAGAAATGCATGCCAATCACCTTATGAGGTCTGTTCGTTGCAGCAGCAATTTCAGTGATTGATAGTGAAGATGTGTTCGTTGCTAAAATAGCATCAGCCTTTAGGGTTTCATCCAGCTCTGCAAAAATAATTTTTTTGAGTTCCATATTTTCTGTTGCAGCCTCAATAACCAGGTCTGCATCTGCAATGTCATTAATATCCAGTGACGGTGTGATTCTTGAGACAACCTCCGCTTTTGCATCTTCAGTGATCTTTTCTTTTTTCACCAGACGGTCCAGGTTCTTATTCACTGTCTTCATGCCACGGTCAAGAGCGTCTTGATTGATGTCTCTCATAATCACATTGTAGCCCGCTTGAGCGCATACTTGAACAATACCCGAGCCCATAGTGCCTGATCCAATTACAGCTATCTTATTCATAACAAAACTCCTCTTTGTCTTATTTTCCTTCAAATGTCGCCTTTTCTTTGTTTAAGAAAGCTGACATACCCTTTTTTTGGTCTTCTGTTGCAAAACACAGTCCAAAGTAAGTTTCTTCAATTGTATTGGCCACATCAGTGTCCATTTCACAAGTCTTATTTATAGCAGACTTTGAATAAGATACAGCCAGCGGAGCGTTTGCAGCAATCGTCTTAGCCATTTTCATAGCTTCTTCAAGTAAGTTTTCAGGGGCAACCACCTGATTGACAAGACCAATCTCTTTTGCTTCTTGCGCATTAACCATTTTACCTGTGTAGATGAGTTCTTTTGCCTTACCCATTCCCACAAGTTTTGGCAGTCTCACAGTACCAGAAAAACCTGGCGTTATACCCAGAGTCACTTCAGGCTGACCAAATTTAGCCTTTTCACTTGCAATACGAATGTCGCAGCTCATAGAAAATTCACAGCCGCCGCCAAGAGCAAAACCATTGACCGCTGCAATTGTAGGCTTTGACATTAATTCAATTTTCCTAAATACAGACTGTCCGAGTGCGCCAAATTTTCGGCCCTCTTCCGCAGTCAGTGTCGACATTTCACCAATATCAGCCCCGGCGATAAAGCCCTTGCCTTCTCCTGTGAACACGACGACACGTACATTATCATCCTCTGAAAGTTCCGATGCCACTTGACTCAGTTCCTTTAAGGTCTCTGAGTTTAGGGCGTTCAGCGCTTTTGGACGATTGAACTTAACCAGTGCAATACTCTTGTCAATTTCGACAATGATGTTCTGAAGTTCCATAAAATCCCCCTTTTCCAAGGTTCATATATCCTTGCCTTTATATCTGGCAAGCTGACACCTGGACCACCATAATTATTTATAATCGTCCAGGTCAAATTAACGGTCCGACCAAAGACCAATTGACCCTAATGCATGAATGCTTCTATGGCAAAGCCTATGACCATCATAACTGTGCCGATCACAGCGGGCGAAACCCCTGCTTCACCAAGTTCTTCAAGTTCCTCTTTGCTGATTTCTTCAACCTTGCCGTTTTTCTTTCTCATTCTAGTGAAAAATTCAAACCGTGTTTTCGGTGTGCCCACAAAACCAATCACAGCCACAAACATAGCTAAAACACCGGCTGAGAGCACTAAAATATAGCTCCCCTTCAGCAATGGCCATTTCATAAGAAAGGACAGCATTGCACCGACAAGTCCAAGCATAAGGGAATAAAGAATCCCCTTAAATATATTCGTTAAAAAGTCAGTTAAAACCTGTTCTAAATTTCTTTGTTCCTTCATCGCACCCTCCAAATTTTCTTTTTTACCCCTATTAAGAAGATGCAAATTTTTAGAATCTTCCCTCTCTATTATAGTACAGTGTTTTCACACAAATAAATTAAAAAAAATTAAAAAACACCGACTAAATTTTGAACACTTTTTATAGATTCGCCAATTCAAATGGCAATGAGAATCATTCTGATGTATACTATAAAAATCAATTGCCTGTAATATAGACTGGAGTGAAATCATGAAAGAGAAAAACAAAGGGGTCGTCCTTATTTTTATGTTCGTCCTTATTTTTTGCCATAATGGCCGCTGCTGTAAAATCTGTTCCAAACATTCCACTGGCTGAAAAAGTCTTTTTTCGAAACTTCATTGGCTTAATCGCAGTGGGAATACCCATGCTAAGACACAGGGTTTCTTTTAAACCCAACAATCCCAAACTGGTTCTTCTCAGATCGGTTTTTGGACTGTCAGGTGTGGCCATGTATTACACATCATTATCTAAGCTCAACCTATCAGATGCTGTCATTATCAACAAATTGTCACCATTTTTTGTCATTATCTTGTCCATGCTATTCTTAGGTGAAAAAATTAAAAAACATCAGATTGCCGCTATTCTCATGGCCCTTATAGGCGCTGGACTGGTTGTAAAGCCTGGATTTAATTTTGAACTCTTCCCAGCGCTTATCGGTTTAACAGGTGCATTTTTTGCCGGTTCTGCTTATACAACCATACGAAAGCTTAGCTCTTATGATAGCGCTAAACTGATTGTTTTCTATTTCTGTCTCTTCTCCACACTGGTGACAATTCCATTCATGGCGGCAGGACAGTTTGTTGTACCAACTGGCACAGAGCTCTTTAGCCTTGTCTTAATCGGTTTGTCTGCCCTTGTTGCCCAGTTACTGATGACCAATGCTTATAGACATGCACCAGCTTCTCAGCTCTCAATTTACACCTATGCCAACGTTGTCTTTTCAACCCTTCTCGGACTTATTATCTGGTCAGAGTGGCCTGACGCACTCAGCCTAACAGGGGCTGTCCTCATTGTTGGTGGATCTTTTGTAAACTATTATTTCAATCAGAAACACGCTTAAGCATTTTTTCTGATTTGTGAAGTTATTTTAACTATTGCAACAATTGTTGAAAATCGTGCCAAAATTCTAACCCCTTGTGTTATAATATCCTCAGATATTATACATAGGGGGTTATATTTATGAGCAATTTTTCAATGGTTGCCCCTCACTCCAAGCGTCCTGTTGAACCGGACAGAATCTTTGGAGCGAGCAAGGCCGCGCAAGAAGCAGCAGAAAAGTATGGTTTTGAAAATGTAACAAATTCTACAATAGGCGCTATGATGGACGATAATGGAAATTTGATCTTTTTGGATTCCGTTATGGATCATATTCGTGGTCTTACAGATGCAGAACTGGCGGCCTATGCACCAATCGCCGGTCTTCCAGAGTACCTGCAAGCTGTACAAGAGGCTTGTTTTAGAGGCTATGAACCAAACGGACACATTCGTTCTGTCGCTACACCTGGTGGTACAGGCGCTATTAAACATGCTGTTTGGAACTACACAAACTTTGGTGACGCTGTCCTAACCTCAGACTGGTACTGGGCACCTTATAAGACAATTTGCGAAGAGCATGGTCGCGACCTTGTTACTTATAATGTTTTTCGTGAAGATGGCAATTTTGATATTGATGCCTTCCATAAGGCGTTTGATGCTCTTCTAGAAAAGCAAGACCAGGTTCTTGTTATTATCAATGCCCCTGCACACAACCCAACGGGCTTTAGTCTAGAGGATTCCGAATGGGAAGAAGTGATGCAAATTCTTAGAAAGGGTGCTCGTAACCCTGAAAAGAAAGTTGTCCTGTTTGCCGATGTGGCTTATATCGATTTTGCAGGCACTGTGGAAGAAACGCGCTCTTTCATGAAATACTTCAACGACCTACCTGAGAACTTGCTTGTTCTTATTGGCTTTAGTATGTCTAAGGGCTATACGCTTTATGGCATGAGAAGTGGTGCAATTATTTGTGTTGCAAAAACTGAAGAAATTGCAGAAGAATTCAAGGCTGTATGTAGCTTCTCCAACCGTGCAGCTTGGTCAAATGGTACCAGGGCGGCTATGAGAACCCTTGCTGACATTTTCTCTGACGATGCCCTTTTCGCTAAGGTAGAATCTGAACGTGAAGTCTTCCGTGAGCTCCTTGACAAAAGATCAGGCGCCTTCATGGAAGAGGCTGAAAAGATCGGTTTAAAGACTTGTCCGTTTAAATCTGGTTTCTTTATTTCCATGCCTTGCAAAAATCCACAGGCCGTCGCTGAAGAGATTAAAAAAGACAATCTTTATCTTGTTGCACTTGCAAAAGGGATTCGTTTTGCACCATGTGCTGTTTCAGAAGAAAAATGCAGAAAGGCTCCAGCCATTATCAAAAAGGCCATGGAGGCCCTTGGCGAGATATAGCATAAAGTATTCATGTTTTAACAATCAATCAAAAAACAAAAAGCCGACACCCCTTGAATCAAACAATTCAAAAGGTGTCGGCTATTTTTATGAACTCACTTAAAATCCGGCATTTCAATATTGAAGAAGATCACAAGAATCGCCAAAAGGCCTGTTCCTACAACAATAAAGACATCCGCGGCATTAAATATTGGGAAGTTGATTAGGGTAAAATTCAAATAATCAATCACATAGTCCAGTCGAACTCTATCGATAAAGTTTCCTATGGCCCCGCCAATAATGAGTGCCAAGGACAGAGTCATCATCTTATTGCCGCCATTTTTATGTTCTTAGCCATTAAAAATGTTAACCCTACAATAACAAGGGACGTCAGAACAACAAGAAATATCTGTTTTCCCCTTAGGATGCTAAAGGCCGCACCTGTATTTTTGGCAAAGGTTAAGTGAAAAACATCTTGTATCAGAGGAATGCTTCCAATCGGTTTGAGTGAAGTCACAGCCCAATACTTGACCAGCTGATCTATCAAAATCATTGCAACAATTAAAATCCAGTAAATCATGTATTCTTTCCTCCAATTTTAGGTGGTGTCATGCATAGCTTGATAGCTTGCTACTGCAAAGGGGATACAAGTCGTCCAAGGGACTCAAGAAATCTTATGTGAATACCACGATTCAAGTGTGTTTCTAGGTTTATCTCACTTGAAGCATCTAAATCATTAAAAAAGTCTCTTTCAAGTTTTTGTGCCACATCCCCATCATATATAAATGCGTTGACTTCAAAATTAATTTGAAAACTTCTCAAGTCAAAGTTGGCTGTGCCCACTGTGGAAACCTCTGAATCAACAATAACAAGCTTACTGTGAACAAATCCTTTTTCGTAGGCGTATATACGTACACCCGCTTCAAGCAAACTTTCAATATTGTCCCTTGATGCCCAGTATACCAAAAAGTGATCTGGTTTTGCAGGGATAACAATCCTAACATCCACTCCACTTAAGGCCGCTGTTTTTAGGGCTGACATCATGCTTTCACCTGGAACCAAGTATGGCGTTGTGATATAAACGCGGGATTTGGCCGATGACACCATGGTAAAGTAAGCCTGTTCAATTGAGTGCCATTCTGAATCTGGTCCACTGGCTGCAATTTGGACGATTGTGTCGCCTTGATGGGCCTGCTTGGGAAAAAAGACTTCTGAGTCGAGGGTTTGTCTGGAAACAAAATTCCAGTCATTTATAAAGGTGTTTTGAAGGCCATAAACAGCCTCACCCCATATGGCCATATGTGTGTCTCTCCAAAAGCCAAACTGTTTGCTTCTACCCAAATACTCATCACCTATATTTAGACCACCAACAAAGCCCACACGTCCGTCAACCACAACAATTTTTCTATGGTTCCTGTAATTGAGTTCACGGGAAAGTATAGGCAGGGCCACTGGGAAAACGGGTACATTTCCACGCCTGCAAGCTTCAAGTCGTGAACATACTTGGCACTTAGTTTCCAGCATCCCACACTATCGTAAATAAGGCGGACTTTTATGCCCTCCTTGGCCTTTTTAATTAAGACGTTTTTAATCTCTGTACCGATCTTGTCATCACGTATAATATAGTATTCCATATGAATATGATCTTTGGCGGATTCCAAGGCATATAGAATTTTTGAAAATGTTTCGTCGCCATTTGTCAGAATGTCCACCCTGTTATTGATTAAAAAAGGCGCATCGGCAGAGTTCATAAGAAGCATGGCAAGACGGCTGGCCACCGGGCTGTTCATTTCTTTAAAATAGGTGACATAGCGCATGATATCCCTTTGTATCTTGGCTGCATAGGCCATGCGATTTTCGTCTGTGTTTTTCTTTTTCGTGGAACGTCTGCGCTTTGCGATATTGCGTCCAAATAAAATATAAAATACAAATCCCACACCGGGAAGGACCGCCAAAACCAAGAGCCAGGCAATCATTTTACTTGGATTCTTATTTTCAAAGAATACCAGAGCCATAATTAAGAAAATATACACAGCAAAAACCAACTCATGAAGACCCGAAATCCATCCCATGAAAAAGCTGCAATGATCTCCATCTCGAGCATTTTATCGTAAGCCCCAGACAGGGCAAATACAATTTCAATAATGATTAGAAAAAATATTGAACGTCTAATCCACTTGCCCATAAAGCCACCTCATTTTTAGGCCAGTTTACGCTTTCTCATCCACGCGTAAGGGAGAAAGCCCAAAGAGCATTCTAAAAATTCTTTTGCCCTGCGCCACATACTTGTCTTCATAGTCTGTGGTAATGATCTCATCCAGATCATTTCTATTATGTAGATCCAGCCCAATGTCCTGCATAGGCAGTTTTAACTGGGCACACTCATTCAGGGTGAATTCAAATAGAACGTCACTGTCTGTCTTAAATTCCACAAGACCATCCTCTTTTAAGATTTCTGCATACTTTGTTAGGAAACCTCTGTATGTCAGACGTCTTTTATAGTGTCGTTTCTTAGGCCACGGATCTGAGAAATTAAGATAGATATGGTCTATCTCATCCGTGGCAAAAATTTCATGGATATTCATGATATTTACCCAAACAAAAGCAATATTTTCAAGTCCAAGCTCTTTTGCTTGTTCAACCCCTGGTAAAATAACCTCTTCCTTGAGTTCAACAGCTATGAAATTGATTTCAGGGTGCTTTTGTGCCAATTTTATAGAAAATGCTGCACGGCCTGCTCCAAGCTCCAGATGAATAGGGTTATCATTCTTAAACCACTCTTCTTTCCATTTGCCTTTAAAATCTTGCGGGCTTTCTGTTACATATTCCACATGGCTTAATAATTTTTCTTTTGATCCTGGTTTTCTTCTTCTTCTCATTTCATTCTCCTATTTTTGGCGCTTGCACAAGGACATGTCTATTTAGACGGGCTGTCGATATGATTCACAACTGTCATTTTGCAAGGGCTCATTTCGTATTTGTTTAACAAACAATTCTTAAGAATTTTTTATTGCAGGCGCTTGCAAGTTACAGTTCCACCCCCCTCGCCATAGCATATAAATAATTTTCATTCCTAAATATCTATATATACTATGGCGAGAGTTCTTGAATGATATTTTGCAAGTCGCTCATTTAACATTCATTCCTATTATACACGAATACACACGAAAATATTATACACGAAAAAAACGCCTTATCCGAAGATAAGCGTTTTATTGGTGACCCATCTGCGACTCGAACGCAGGACACCCTGATTAAAAGTCAGGTGCTCTACCGACTGAGCTAATGGGTCATGTCGGTTATGTGCCTCAGCAGCACAAGAGTAATATTAACACATGAATACCCAGGTGTAAAGTAAAATATCTAAAGTTTATATATTCTAATAATTCCGGCGTATTATCATCTCATACCAGGTGGTCTATAACTTAAAAAAGGTTTGATTTCCATGGAAAACACCCTGAATATAGAAAAGGGCTGGTTACATAATATCCACTTTTGATGAAAAACAGGGTTTCGCATATTCGCAATGGAGAATTCTAGTCTTTGCAAGTGTGAATTATCCACTCCCTGTTTTGGACATGAAAAAGGGCTGTATTTTGCAACAGCCCCTTTCTTTATAGATTGATTCATTTTATTATTGATTTCTTTACTTATAGGTTTATTTGGTAAAGATTTCAGGATTTTCACACCATTTTAGGAGTGTGTCCTTCTTCTTCGCCGGAACATAACCTCTTTCAATAGCAATCGGCAGAAGAGTCTTATAATCCGTTAGGGTTTCAAACGCCACCCCAGCCTCTTCAAACCTCTTTTCCATCTTTGTAAAGTTGTAATTGAATATACCAAACACTTTAACGACTTGTGCACCCGCTTCTTTTAAAGCTTCTACAGCTTTAAGGGAACTTCCGCCTGTTGAAATTAAGTCTTCAATCAGCACAACCTTATCGCCTGGCTTAACAACACCTTCGATTTGATTGCCCTTACCATGTCCCTTAGAAGTGCTTCTCACATAGACCATGGACTTGTTCATTCTATCGGCCACCCAAGCGGCATGCGGAATACCCGCTGTTGCTGTGCCTGCAATAATGTCCACATCTGGATACTGGGCTTTGATTTTGTCTGCAAAGCCATCCGCAATGGTGGACCTAACTTCTGGGTAGCTGATTGTGAGTCTGTTGTCACAGTAAATCGGAGACTTTATGCCCGAGACCCATGTGAACAGATTGTCTTCGTCAACAATACTTACAGCCTTAATGTCCAGTAGCATACCTGCAATCGTTTGATTTAACATATTCATTTCCTCCTCAGTTGTTCTGAGGATGAGGCCACTTGCCCCACCCTTTTTAGTCTCACAGGACTAAGTTTAAAGGTTTATCCCTTGTAACCCACCAAATTACATTGAGTCCTAAGGGTATGACTATCGAATACCACCCTCTGTGTAGTAGTTTCCTGCATTCCAGAGTAAGTATTCGTTAATGCCGTTGTCTTCAAGCGCTCTAATTTGCGCTTCCACTTCAGCCGGTCCATATTTGATATGACCCTTGACCCAGCGTGCAGTAAAATCCTGAATCCACGGTCTGAGTTTGGCTGGTGTGTCCACATGCGCGTCACGCTCTAGTGCATCCTTAATGCCCCTATCGATTGTCTCATAAGGGAAGCATCCGGTACACTAAGACCATAATTTCCAGGGCCATAGTGGCTTGGATACATCATCGGACACATAATATCCACCACGTTTGTGAGGGCCTCCCAGTGCTGGCCAATGCCCACATCATTTTGAGCCGAAGCAACCCATCCAAAGACATCTGCTGACACATAAACTTCCTTCTCAGAGATTTGTGTATAGGCATATTTCAGGAAGTTCTGGATGGCTTCTGGTTTTGTCTCATTCTCATGGTTTCTATAGTCAAGACTGCTATCTAGCTTGCCACCGCCTGAAGCCGGGAATCTGACATAGTCAAACTGAATTTCATTAAAGCCCCAGTCAGCCGCTTCAAGTGCCACGCCTACATTGTAGTCCCACAAATCGCGGTCATATGGCGAAGCCAGTGTACACCGTCCTTGCTTTGGTAGACCTGACCAGTCGATCTTCTTAGAATGGCCCTGTCTGGGTTATCCTTGGCATATCTTGGCGATTTAAAAGTTACAATTCGCGCTATTGTATAAATATTGTTGTCCTTTAGCTTTTTCATAAGCGCTTCCATATCTTTAATATAGTAGCGGTCATTGGCTGATGGACTATACTTTGCTGCAGACTCAGAATAGAAGAGCATATTGCCGTTGTCATCTTTCACATCAATAACAAAGGCATTCAGCGCTGTTCTATTGGCCAGATCAATCAGATCATCCAGTCTTTTATTGGCTGCAATATGACCCGACACGTAAATGCCCTTGGCTTCTGTGTAGGGGTTGCTTTCATAACTGTCGACTTTGTCCCAGGCCTCATAGTCCACATTGTCATATGGTCTATAAATAAGGTCTTGGCGACGCGCCGTCAGTTTATCAGCTTCTATCCACCCAATGGTATCTAAATCTTCATAATTATATTGGATTTCATACCATTTGTCCACACCAGATTCATCCTGCACCCGACTTGTTACATAAACAGATGTCAGTTTATCAAGCTTTAGTATGCTGTCTCCACCCTCTGCTGAAGCATAGACTGGTGTGTTCTTTTTCTTGACAACAAAAGTGTTTGCCTCAATTTCTGCTTGCCTTTCGGCTTCAGCCTGTTCTTTCACAAGTTCAAGCTTTTCTTTTTCTACTTCTGTAAGGTACGTATCAAAAGCGCTTCTGGCTTGAGCCAGATGCGCTTCTTCATTTTCAATCTTTACTTGTAACTCAGCTGCAGCTTTTTCCTTAGCTATTTTTTCAGCTGCTACAACATCTGTTGCATATTTGCCCCCAGCAATCAGTCCCACAATGAGAACCGCGCCAATGAGCAGGTATTTCTTATTCATAGGTCACCCCGTCGTTTTTATTTTGTCTTACAGACCCAACAGCATCAGTCTAATCTATTACCACCACTGACGCTTCACCTAGGACAACCCAGTCATATAGGAACTTTGCGTGACTTGTGATGTTTCGTACACATTTGTGAGATAACGGAACCGTTCCTAAAGACCCCGAATATTCTATATGTCCAGGATCCAAGCGATCTACAATACGCTCTTCTGTCACTCGCTCTTGTATAACATTGCCTTCTTCATCAAGGATTTCTTCTTGAATGACAAAGGTCTGTTTAACAAGCTTATAATTTACTGGAACACCGTGAATAAAGGCCCCACCATTGAATCTTAGAGCATATGGTGCATACCCTGCAATAACTTTGGTGATGTCATCTCTGTAACGGAAGAAATCTTGTTTCCCAATAACCTGATAACTCCCAGGAATGGTTGGCTCTTTATACTTAGAGTCCGCTCCCGTTGTTGCATAGGAATAGGAAATAAGGTGCCACATGCCATCGCGATATTCAAATGTGCCCTGGTTCTGATTTGCAATATCGACAACAATAACCTGCTTAAGGTCTTCTATGGCGTTACGTCTTGTGACATAGCGCTTAGGGACATAGTATTCCCCTTCATAATCATATGCATTAACTTTATAAAAGCTTTCTGTTTCTTCAAGTATTGCGAGTAAGATACCATCTTGCATGTAACGCATGTTGCTGGCATCCCAATCTGCTTCTCTATAGGCTGGTGCAGCCTGATATCTTGGCACATTATACTCATCTTCTAGGTACTGCCCCTTGTAGCGTGGTGGTCGACCTACGGAATTGCCCACATTATAAATGTAACCTGTATCAGTTGCATCTACAGCAACTTTTAAATCTGTTACTTTTTCAAACATTTCACTGAATCGGAATTCTCTTGGACTCACAATTGGTGAATACACATATCCACTTACCATTTCTCCATTTTCCCACCAAAACAGCTTAAACCATTCGTCTGAGTCAGATTTACTGAAGTACTCGCCACGTACTTTTTCAGACAAGGAGAATTTCTCCCCGTAGTATCCTCTTCGGATAACTTCAAACTCTGTTGAAGGCCCTTTACGAATATTAACCGAACCGCTGAGTACAACCACATATTGTGGACTCACCCAGTAGTCCGTGTAGTCCAGTTCCATAATGAGACCTTCTGGTAGTGGTTCATCGTATTTTTCAAGCACTTCATGTCCATCTTCGTTGTATTCAATTTGAGAAACAAGGCGTTTCTCGTCATGAATTGTTTCAATCTCTGCTGGATCAGATACTTCACCAGAATCCTGGTCTTCTTCAACACCTTGATCCTTGACAGCTTCCTCTCCCAAAGCCTCGTCACCTGTCGCCTCAGCCTCAATGGCCTCCTCTTCAGTTGATTCTTCGGTTAACTCTTCTGCCGAAGACTCATCTTCTGTGTCAATAATTAACACTTCCGTTGTGCCTTCTTCTTCTGAATCAAGGGAAGTTGCAGGTTCAGTGCCTTCAATTTCAGCACCCTCTGCCGCTATTAGCAAATGTACACGCAGTGGCGTCAGCACAAGACCAAAAACCAAGACGACAACAAAACCTATCCATAGTCTGTTTCGTTTCATATCAACACTCCTCAGACCACATGGTTATGGCAATTCTAATTAAAATGTGTAGTAACCGCCGATGAAGTGGTTTTCTGGAACTTCATACTTGCTTGAATCTGCAAGGTCATCTGTTTTCCATGAACCAGGAAGACCAATATCATGCATTGCCACTTCAAAGTACAGCATTGCAATACCAGCTTCCACTTCTTCTGCTCGATCATCCACACGGTCATCTCGTTCCATAACAAGAACGATTTTCGTACCATCTAAAACAAATCGCCAAGGTTGACGGTTGCCCCAAGATGGTGCCATACGCATGTAGTAAAATACTTGATCATATCCTCTTTTTTGTAATTCCTCTGAATTCACTGCTACGCCCCACTTTTTCAAGTAGGAAATATCTTCAATTGATAACCTATTGCTTACCGGTTCTTTAGAGTACTCTGGATCAATATTTGGGTAGCCAAGATCTGTAAGTGGAGAAACACTACCCTCCATGTTTGTATCATAGATTTTGGCAAGTCTTGGTTCATACTGCGCATAGCCCAGTGTGATGAGCCCAATAACCAATTGGTCAGACGTGATATTAAGAAGTTCCTTAATTTTATCGCTTTGTCCAACACCATCAATCCAGCAAGTGCCTATATTATGTTTTGTTGCATTTAATATCACATACTCACCTGCATACCCTGCAGCTTCATATGCTGTTTCTGATGCAGATGCCATAACAAGCAGGTAATGAGGTGCCTTAATCATCACCCCTGAATACCCAGCAACACCATCAAGTTTAGAAGCTACATCTGAACCGTCTTCTAAAAACTTGAATGTCACATCCGTTTTTTCAGATAGTTTAGGATATGTATCACAATAGCTCATAACTGCCTGTAAATCTTTGCTTGATAATGCCTTATCTTTGTATTCTCTCACAGAGCGTCTTTTCTCTATGACTTTTAGCATCTTCATATCAGTTACCTCCTAGTATTAGCCCTCTTTTCGAACAAAATATCATCTCTCTAATTATAGCACAGGTCTATTTGTTCGTTGACCTGAGATCGTTACATTTTTTATGACAAAAGCCGTATGTAATTATAACATACCCCTGCACAGTGAACTTTTATCAATTTCATTCTTCTCGTAAATGAATTGTAACACCTGACCCAATTATATACATTTATGGCCGCAAGTGCATTATTCTGTGTTCATTTTTTCTGGCGGGTACAAGTATAAAAAGCCGAAACATATTATACGGCAAAAGGAGGCAGGCTATGAGAGTACATTTTTTAGGTGCAACAGGTGAAGTGACTGGAAGTAATTTTTTAATAGAGACAAACAACAGCAAATTTTTAATTGACTGCGGTTTATTTCAAGGACCAGAGCCAATCCTCGCTTTAAATTCGGAAGATTTTGCATATGACCCTTCTGAAATTGATTTTGTAATTCTTACCCACGCACACATTGATCATTCAGGTCGTTTACCACTGCTGGTAAAACGTGGGTTTCACAATAGAATTTACTGCACACGTCCAACATCCGATCTGGCTGACATTCTTTTAAAGGACAGCGGCAAGATTAATGAGGCTGAAACGGCATGGGAGAACAAGAAAAGAGAGCGGGCAGGTCTTGATAAAATCGATCCACTCTTTACCATGGACGATGCCGTCATATCCCTTCAATACTTAAATCCCGTTGATTATAATGAAGAAATCCAGGTTGCTCCCGGCATAAAATTTATCTACCGAGAAGCTGGTCATCTTTTAGGTTCAGCCAGTATCGAACTCTTCATCACAGAAGATGGTCAAACCAAGCATTTAATTTTCTCTGGGGATCTGGGTACTGGTAAAAATCAACTGCTCCCGAACCCAGCTGTCTTAAAAAAAGCTGACTATGTCTTTATGGAGTCCACTTATGGAGGCAGGCAGCACAAGGATATGGACCTGAGAGGCGAACGCGTTGCCGCAGCCATTTCTGAGGCCGTCTCTCATGGTGGCACAGTTATCATTCCCGCTTTTGCAGTCGGACGAACCCAGGAAATACTCTATGAACTCAAAAACTACATGAAAACCCATGAAAAAGGCCAAGATATTTTTGATATACCATATTATATCGACAGCCCCCTAGCCATTGATGCCACTGAAATTTTCAAAAAGAATTTTGAGTATTTCAAGGAACCTGTAAAAAATGTCTTCGTGGGCGGTGGCAACCCTATAAAATTTAAAAATCTCCATATCATCAAAGAGATGGACACCTCTATGGGTCTGAATAAGGACCAAACACCAAAGGTCATTATCTCTGCCAGTGGCATGTGTGATGCCGGTCGCATCAGGCACCACTTAAAACACAATCTTTGGAAGGAAAACACAGCCATTATTTTTGTTGGCTACCAAGGTGAAGGCACACTGGGACGGAAAATACTAGATGGTGCCCAAACTGTTGAAATCTTAGATGAAACCATCAAAGTTGCCAGCCGAATCATTCGTGTAGAAGGCTTCTCTGGTCACGCTGATGAAAGCCAACTGCTTCACTGGTTATCCTCTATTAAGGGCGTGAAACGCGTCTTCTTAAACCACGGGGAAGCCCTTGCGGTTGATGCTCTTTCCTTATCCATTCGAGAAAAGCTTGGTCTTAGTGTTCATGCACCCGAAGCCGGGGAAGTCATTGAAATTTGATTGCCCCAAAATCAGCTCGCTCCACAAGTATATTAGGACAAGACTGCAAGCATAAAATGAAGAGAAATGAATAGCAAAGTCGGATAAAACCTGATCGGTTGACGTATTTTTCATACGTGAGTTGACCAGGTGTTATCCGGCTTTTACTTTATACTGTCCCTAAAGCAAAGGCCGATGTTTATGATTTCATTCATCTTGCGCTTTTCTTCAGCTTCTCACTTTTCTATTCTTCAATTTGTGCCTTAATAAACTCAAGGGCTTCAAGGGCTCTGTTTCTAACCCTTATAATCTTGTCATCCACTAATTTCCCAATAATGTCTTCTGCGTTTTCAAGCATTTTAAGGGAATCGATTAGGTCCAGACGTCTTCTATTGACCAGTCAACAACATAGTCATAACCATACTTGTGGGCAAACCCAATAAAGGCTTCCACCTCATCTTCATCAATCAACCATTTGGCAATATCAGAAAGAGCGGCACCACAATTTTTGAGTTTGACACCATAGTTAAAGGGCAGATCCACACCTTGTCTGTACCCCATATCAAATCCATCTTTACCAGTGGTTAATAACAGCTTCAAATACCTTTCGTGCTGGGCATCCGTTAAGAACACAGAATTTTTTCTTAAACTGTCATGATAGCGTGGTCGTTCAAATGTATGGAATATATCCAGGCTTCTTTTTCATGGTGTCCCTTGAGAATATACTCAAGAAGGGTCTGGGACAGACCTCTTGATATATCTGTCTTGCTTCTTTGAATATCGGCAAGATCCTCTTTAGAAATATCGCCTTGATTGATTTGAACAAACTTTATTTCTTTAAGCATTTGACTTAAATCACTGCCATCTTTTGCAGCTGGCCTAATAAGTTCAAGAATTTCATGACCACAAATGAGATGCAAGTCATTGTCACTTTCTTCAAATAAAACATACCCCGGTGAAAAAAGCTGGGCATAAGCGTCCTCTACAATGTCTTCATATTTTAAGTCCGTCTGGCACTTTAGAAGTTTCTCCTTCTTCTCGTCTGATAGGTTGTCCCACGACTTATAGGCAATGGCATCATAGGTTTGCAGAATCTTTTCTGTATAGACAGCCACAAGAGGCATGGACTCTAGGACATAGCTTTCCATCATTTTGTTGAAAGTGGTCATGTACCGGTCCATAACGCTCGCCTTGTCTCTTTTTGCAATCTCAGTGATGAAGTTTTCCTGAGTGTAAGACTTAAGTTCCAAAAGAGCCCTGTCAATTTCAGCCCTTGAAGGACCTCCAAACAAACCGCCTCTTGTGTCATTTTCAATGTAAGCCTCATAGAGAGCGTCTAACTTCTCACCATTGCCCTTCACAATATCTAGGGCAATAAAATGATGGTTTTTCACGCCTATTTTTTTCAAATCCTGTTCCATATCATAAAGAACATTCGTTTCATCTAATTCAGAATCAAAATTTCTATACAACATGTCTGAAATCATTTTCAACGTCTTGACCGGCGCTATATCCACAAAGAGTTTTAAAGCACTGACCATTTGCTTTGAAAAAGGTGCAGGTATCCTAAATATGCTAAAGTACCAGCTTGGAAGAAGGAAGGATAAGCCCTCATCAGATGAAGTCAGTATCATATACTCCCTAGGCTCTGTTGGGTCATCTCTATACCTTGATAACTTGGCCTTTAAAAGACCCACCGCCTCTTCAAAAGACACTTGGTCTTGCTTTGCACTTTTTATCAAGGCTTTTTCATCTTGATTAAGTCCATCCAAACCCACCTGCATGACTTTCATCATAAGGCTTTGAGGTGGCATTTGAGGCCCTTTCAATATGAACCCTTATTTTTTTTAGGTCTGAGCTCGAAAAGTTTCCATCCTCACTGAGTTTTTCCAGAAGGTTTTCAAGCCAGTGGTTTGCAACATAATCCATCATATTCTTTGTCACATCATCTCCTAGACGACTTTTATAGTCTTCATGGAGGGCAAACATCATAAACATAAGAACTGCATCTAGGTGGTCCTCTTCTTTTATAAGGCCTTCATAAAAGCTGGTCCTGTCCTGTTTCATAATATGATATGCCCTTGTCATGAGGTCGGCGTTAGGCTTATCAGTGACTGGAACGAGGGCACTCTCTATAATAAATTGAAAGGCGCCACTTGCAACACTGAACCTTTGATCATAGCGAGCATTATAGCCTCATGACTGATCACCTTATCTTCTATGATTCTTTCATATAAGTCATTTTCAAGAGCCTTATGAGGAAGCAGTCTATGTAGGACATCTAGAGCTCTTAGTATCATGTCACGACCAGTTATATCTTCCCCATTCACTCTTGTGATCATGTCTGGTTTTTCTGACATTTCATAATAGGCATTGATATAATCTGCAAAAATACGGTCAATGTTATTTTCAAGCCCACCATACTGGGAAGCCTCCTCTTTAACCGCCTCATAGAGCTTTAATCCATGATCTTTTGTAAACGCCTCAAGATCAAGGGCTTTAAGATCCTCTAAAATCTCCTCTCCCTGACCCGTTTGTATGTAATTCCAGACGCTTTCGCCTTCACATAAACCTTTAAAAAAGTCTACCCACGCATCACAATAATCTTCATATAAATCTTCATATAAATCATCTTCATCTCTTGAAGGCTCTGTAAGTGGACGTCCTAGAGTCTTCTCTATCTTACTGTGAAGAAGGGTGGCCTCATCATCAAAACTTGTGGTCATAAAGGGACTTTCCATTCCAGTGCAGGGGTGATCATATAGATCATAATTGCCCTGATTTTCAGTTTTTGAAAGCATGATTGTCTGGTAAAATTCATGTACCGGCAGGGCCGTGTGATCTTGTTTCGAATACTGTAAGTAGTCTTGATCTTTAAAACGTTCAAGTAAAATTTCTTGAAAGCGCTCATACCGCTGAGGGTTTTCTTCAAAGTGCTTGGCTAAGTCAGTTTCAAAAGACTCACCATAATAGTCCCTGCCCAACATCATGGCACGGGCCTCACTATTATCACAGTGGCAAAACATTTTTAGCATATTGTCATCAAGTCCAAATTTGTCTACAAGGGCATAGGGATAAGATAGGGCGTAATCAGCGTGCTCTGTATCCCAGTAGGGAATGATGAAAGCACCAAATAAATAGGCATATTCAGGATGCTTCTGGGAAAGGGCGTAAAGCGCCTCTACACCAAACACCTCCATGTCATCCATCCACATTTCCCAAGTGTCATTGTGGCGACGGGCGTAGCGAACCATTTCTCTGGCCGTCTCAACCACATCCATTTTCAGGGCTTCGTATGTCAGGGCGTGCGAAAACAAAATAACCTCTGAAGCATTTTCATTTAAAGAGATCTCTCTTCTTGACAGGGTGCTTTCCTCCCATACATTCAAGGACCTTAACAAGTCTATGTCTCCATCTTCCTTCTGAAGCGCTTTTATTTCCCCATCCACGCGCTTAACAAACTCCACCTGAAACACTTGATCTTGTACCGCTTGGTCTGTCTTTAACAGGTCTTGGTATTTTTTTAAAGACCTTTTGATACTGTCTATGTCATTTAATGCAACTTCAATTTTAATGTCATTGTCAAATTGACCCATATTCTGCCACTTCTTTCTGTTTAATACCTAAGTTGATTGATAAATATCGTACATTATAACAATCTAGATGTCCTTTGTATAGATTCAAATATCCCTAATTTCATATAGTTTTATTCATAACTAAAGCATAACTCAAGAACGAAGAACAGTATTCAGATGTCTCCCCCACACCTTATAGAGGTATTCATAACACAAAGAAACCAGATGGAGTTCAATTCGAATGACAATCTACATCCTAAAGATTTAGCAATTTATGAGCATACTTCATGCATATGGTCAATCAGAACTGACCCGGTTACAGGAAGCTTCGTTTAGAAGTTTCGTTTCGAAGTAGAAGTCTCGTTTAAAAGCCCCGTTTAATCAAAGTAAAATTATTATGATAATATATTTCATTTTCAAAAAGTAGTTGCGCGCGCAACTTCTTTCGTGTATAATTTAGTTGCGAGCGCAACTATAAAAGGAGGGTCTTATGACTGGAAAACGAAATTGGAAAATTTTTTTCTATTTCACATAGATACGCAATGATATTTTTCAAAAACCGAATGGCTGATATTGGCCTGGGACAGAGTCATCATGGTGTGTTGATTACTCTATATAAAGAACAGGGCATTTCACAGGAAGCCCTCAGACGTAAGCTCAATATTGATAAGGCCAATGTCACGCGGTCTGTAAAAAAACTTATTCAAGACGGATTTGTAGAAAGACGGCAGGACCCAAACGACAAACGGTCTTACTTGCTTTTTGTTTCAGAAAAAGGTGAAAAAATCCGCCCTGAAATCGAGTCTATGTTTAGGGAGTGGAACGATATGCTCCTTGAGGGATTTAATCAGGATGAAATTGACCAGCTAATTAGTTACATGACCCGCATCAGTGATAATGTTCTTAAACATTATGGTGCCGGTGATTTAAAGAGATGTTGTAAGAAAGTTGAGGAAGACAAAAATGAGTCAAATGAATGATCGAAATTATATGCTGGCCAACGAGAAGGTTTCAAAGGTCCTGATGAAACTCTCCTTGCCTGCAACAATAGGGATGATCGTCAACGCCCTTTATAACGTCGTTGATACAATTTTTATTGGTCGAGGCGTTGGGCCTATGGCCATAGGCGGTCTCGCCATTGCATTTCCAATTCAAATGTTTATTATGGCCATTGCACAAATGATTGGTATTGGTGCCGCTTCTATGATTTCCAGAAGTCTTGGTGCTGGTGACGTGGAAAAAGCGGATAACACTGCAGGCAATGCCTACATTTCTATCATCGCTATTGCCATAGTCACTGTGCTTATTGGTCTGCGGTTTATTGACCCGCTCCTACGAATATTTGGTGCATCTGATGTCTTACTGCCATATGCAAAAGAATACATGCAAGTCATATTTGGCGGTAGTGTCTTCTTTATGTTTGCCGTTGCATCAAATAATTTAATTCGTGCTGAAGGCAATGCTTTTATTGCCATGGTTTCTATGATAATTGGTACAGGGCTAAACATTATCCTTGACCCAATCTTCATCTTCACCCTTGACATGGGGATTCGTGGTGCTGCTCTTGCCACAATCATTTCACAGTTCATGTCATTTGCCTTTGTCATGGCTTACATTTACAGTGGCAAAAGTCAGCTTAAAGTAAAACCCCATCACCTTAAACCTAATAAGGCTATTATGACCGAAATATTCACAGTCGGTGCCCCTGCTTTTGCTAGGCAAGTGGGCAGCAGTGCTTTGGCTATCGTTCTTAATAACTCTCTAGGCTACTATGGTGGCGATGTTGCCATTACAATTTTCGGTATGATCAACCGTCTAATCATGTTCATTTTCATGCCACTTTTCGGTGTGGTACAAGGCTTCCAGCCTATTGCCGGATTTAACTATGGCGCTAAAAACTTTGGTCGCGTTCGAGAAGCCATTTTTATTTCCATCAAATACTCGACTATTTATACCATAGCTGGCTGGGCCATTGCAGAAACTTTTGCACCGAGTTTACTTGGCATATTCACCTCGGATATTTCGGTTGTTACCCAAGGTATACCAGTCCTTCGTGTGGTTGTTTTAGCCATTCCTGTTATAGGCATTCAAATTATAAGTTCATCAGTTTTCCAGGCCTTTGGCAAGGCCAAGCCAGCCATGGTACTGTCATTACTGCGTCAGTTCCTACTGCTTATACCAATGTTGCTTATATTCCCACGATTCTTTGGTATATGGGGCATTTGGTACGCTTTCCCATTATCTGATTTTCTGTCAACTATGGTGACTTTAGTCATGATCCGTAAGGAACTTCACGAATTAAAAAAACCTGCAAAAAAGATCTGAAGTGGCCATATAATAGCGCCTATACACTTCACGAATTAAAATAAATAAAGCTCTGAGTTTGCCGTCCCGCCTTTAAATATCTTGGCACACGGTTGACTCAGAGCTTTTTTATGAAGTACAGTAAACTCGTAAACTCTTGAAATGTCTATTCATATAGAACAGTCACATTATCAAGGTGTTTTCTTAAATTATGATAGTTCGGATGTGTTTAGGGGACTAAAAGTTTTCGTACTTGACCTTATCAAGAAAGAGACCTTGAGCAGGCGCTGTCGTTCCACATTTTGCTCGGTCTTTTGATGCAATAAGGCTGGTACAATATCTGCACTTCTTTTGCCCGCGCCTATATCGATGAGAACCCCCACCATTCTTCTTACTTGGTTGTGTAAAAGCCTTGTCCCGAAACACGAATAAAAATACGCTCGCCTTCTTGGTCAATATTGATGCCTGTGACTGTGCGTACCATTGATTTTTTCTTGGCTTTCGCTGATGTAAATGTTGTAAAATCATGTTCTCCAACAAAGTCATTGGCCGCTTTTCGCATGACATTAATATCAAGAGGCTCGCTTACATGAGCAAAATAATTTCTTAGAAAAGGATCTGGCTTGCCACCATTCCATATTTGATAAGCATATATTTTCCCCGATGCATTGTATCGGCAGTGAAAATCGTCTGATGCTTCTATCATATCTAAAATTTTGATGTCCTCGGGTAAATACTTGTTGATGTCTTCCACGAGGGGTTCACAATCCAGGGGTTCAGGAAACTTAAAGTTGGCAATTTGTCCTCTGGCATGGACGCCTGCATCTGTACGGCTGGATCCATAAATTTCAACCTTCTTCTCAAGGAGCTTTGTAAGCGTGCTTTCTATTTTCCCTTGAATTGTCTTATCTGTGGTACCAAGTCTTTGCCAGCCCTTATACTTAGAACCGTCATAGGCAATTGTCATTTTATAATTGAACATAAATTCTCCTTTTTCTCTTTACCTAGATTTCTTTTTCTAGCTCTTCTAGTTATTTTTCAATATCTCACATCTTGGATCTCTTTGTTGACTGCCTTTCTAAATTAAATCATTTAGTCTTATCTATCAGGCATCTTTATCACTTAACTTATAACCCTATACTTCATTTTTCACGCCCTCAACGAAATTGGTTATATCTACCGCTTCCTGTGGTATAAAGGCTATAAGGAGGGATGGTTATGATTGGTCATATTCTTGTACTGCTTACATCTCAAGATCAAATTACATTAAAGAATGGTGAAATACTTAAAACGGGTTATGATCAGTTTTCCCTTGTTGAAGTGGTCGACCACCTCATAAAAGAGGGCTTTGCCATAGACATTGGGACCAGGGAGGGACACACGCCAAAACAAGACCCTAACTGTCTCAATCATCTTCCCAGGGAAGACTACAAGTACTATAAGGGCTTCATGGAAACAGATCCTCTCATGCTTCTTCCAAAGAACATATCACAAATGACTGAGGAAAACTCCACCAGTATGTGGGACTTTTTATCCCAGGTGGTTATGCAGCCCTAGAGGAACTCTGTTCTGCCCCGGATGTGTTCAAACTCTTAAAACACTTTCACACGCACCAAAAAACTATTGGCATTATCGGTTCAGGTGCAGCAGCCCTTATTCACAGTCAAATCCCTTGGTTGTTTTCAAACTACAGAATGACCTGTCTTAATGGGGAAATTGAAAGCGAGCTTGAAGAACACCTGCTTCACAGCAGGCTGCCTTTTCACGTTGCCTACATCCTTGAACAACTTGGTGCCAGAACATCATTTAACTTGCCCATGGAAACACATGTCATTGATCACAACGAACTGCTCAGTGGCCAAAACAAGTATAGTGCCTATGATTTTGGACTCCAGTTCGCACGAAAGGTTAAATATGCTCTTAAAATTTCATAAACTGACAGAAAAGCTGCTCTTAATAATGAGCAGCTTCTTTTTAGAACCCTTTACCTTTTAGCCAAGACATGGTCAAGTCTGAATCTTTAATAATCCAGTCCTTATTTTGGCACTTTCTTATTTTTCAAGCAAGGCTTCAAAAATATCACTATATCTTTTGACTTCTTCCTCGTTTAATGTTCTATGCTTGTGTTTAAACATCAAATGAATCTCTGAACAATACTCCGTATCAGATCGACAAGGCATAAATCGCACTGTGAGTTCATAAGCCTCATGACCACTTAGGGAATCTTGCCAATCCACTTCGAGGATTTTCTCCCGATCATAAGTTTTAATCGTGCTCCCCGAGGTATCAAGAACACAATCAATTTCCTCAAGGGTCACAGTCAAGCCATAGGCTCCACCCGATTTCAAATCAACTTCTGATTTTTGACCCATCCATTTTTCCATCAAAAGCGGTGCTGTAAAATAACGAAATGCACGTGTAAGATCACAACTTAACCTGGTCGATTTATGTACAAATTGCATATATCCCCCTTATGAATCTGTATTTTCTATTCTTGGTTCATCTTCTGATTCGTCTCCTGGTTCACCCATATTTTCCTCTGTTTGAGTCAAATACTTTTGGAACGGTTCTGACAAAGTCCCATCAAGGACTTGAAATGGCACTTCTATTTCAGGGTAGCCAAATGCATAAGGGGCATACTCATAGAGCTGAAAATAGAAAGTCACACCCTTCTCAGTGATATAAAACTGTGACGCCCCGTTGATGCCTTCAAAAACCGCATCTGTATAAAAGCCTTGAGGGTTTTCACGCATATGTTTGTCAATATATACATTCACGGTCTCGTAAAAGCCCTCTTTGTCCTTGTATAAATCACTTAAGTCCAAAGGCTCATTGGTATTTTTAGACAGGGTCACGGTCTCTTTTACATGATTGGGATGAATGCCATACTTCATATACTCCGACAAAATGATATCCATATGAGGATAATCAACATTGTCTTCCGAGTATTTCCATGATGTCCAGTAACTCAGCTGGCTTGCTCCAATTTTTTTGAAAGCTTCATCTGCTTCAAATGTATTGAGTACAGCTGTAGTCTGTTCTCGAATCTCCGACTGAACTGGCTCTAAAATTCGGTCCCACACTTGATCTTCTGATGCCATAAAATCAGGCCAGTGCCACTCCACATCTCCTTCTATCCAAACTTTATTACGGATAATAGCCCTGCCATACTGCTTTATTTTTCCTGTGCCTGGCATTGTGTTGATTTTCCACTTGTCCTTTTCAAAGCGATTGAGGACAAGGAGAGTCCTTTGGTTCATTCCAGATTCATCAACAAATCCAAGGTTTATAAAGCGCTGCTTTGCCGCTTCATCCACTTCTGACACAATTGGTTCCAGGCTTTCGGGATCATATGTGTTGACCTTTGAGATTTCTGGTGCCAGGAGTCGACCATCATACTCAATAAGTCCCCACATATCTATTAAGTCCTGTATGACTTCATCGGTAAAGTAGGCTTTCAAATGGCTTCTTAAACTCTCCATTGTCCCTACTGGAGACTTTTGCACCCAGTACTTGTCATAAATATTATCAAATTCAATCGTTTCCAGGCCTTCACCATTGAGTTGATTCTTCAAATCATATAAAACTTGGCAAGCCTCGACAACACCTGTTTTTATGTCCTCATTTGGTATGTATCCCAGCAAGACCTCATTTTCGGAGTCTTGCCCCTCCGTTTTTTCCACTTGGTCCATTTCATCTTCAGGTCTTGATAATTCATCACTTGAAGTGGAATCAGACTCTGTTTTATCTACGTCAGATTGCTCATCTTGACCTTCTCCCGAAGAGCCTTCATTTTCAGTCTCAACAGTAGTCTCTGTCTCAGCTTCACCATCTGTGTTTTCTTCCTCATTCCCAACATTCTCGCTAGATGTTTCATTGTTTTCTATTTGAACCTCATCCTGAGGTGTTTTTTCATTTATATCAGCTGTCTGACAAGCAGTCAGAAGCAATCCAGCAGCAAAAACTGCCAATATTTTAGCTTTCAAAATAGCGCCTCCTAATCCTATAACCTAGTCTATCAGAAATATGCCTGCAATGTGCGTCAATTCGGTAAAAGGTTGTAAGATTGTTTTCGAGCACACAAAAACCGACCCCCTTTACGCCTAAACGAGGCCGGTTTGCTTCATAAATTCTATCTGTCCATAAAAGCTAGGATTTCATCATAGGCTTTCATATCTTTTAGCCAATCTTTGGGAATGGTTTTTTTCTCCGTGATATGCTCCAAGAATCATACCTATAACTATACCTCTGGCAGCTGAATCACCACCAACTGCAACATTCTCAATTAGGGCTTCTTCAAAGTCATCTTCATAGCGATTGATAAAATACATGACACTTGGAAAGGCTGACTTGCCGGAACAGTTCTGTCCAAATACAGGAATCATTTCCCGTGGGTCAACAATATTATGCTCAATACCCTGCTCAATATAGTTTGCTATGACACCCCCCATTTCCTGAGCCACTTCTTCCATGGCTTCACTTGGTTTTTTACCTCCAAGGACCTTATCTAAAATTTTAGCAAGAGCCCTTGCCATATCAAGGACATCGCCACCTGTATGCGTCATTTTTGTTTGAAGGACCACGGCATCTTCAAAACCATGATCCAACTTGCAAAGTTTATAAACAAGTGGTGCCATCCGTGCAGGTCCACCCAGTTCGTCCGAGTCCGACCCACCAATGTCTGAAATGGATGAATAAAGCTGAATGGAGTCTTTTGTTGCGTGGTCTTTGTAACCTTCATAGTCCTTCATAAAGTCTAGCCATGCACTTTTAAACTCATCAACGTCAAATCCATCACTCTCTACTAAGTGGTTAAGCAGAGCCATCATTTGATCGCCATAATGGGTGAAGTCTCCCTTTGTCTTATTCTTGTGAAAGGAATCTTCTAATGGGCTTGTTAGACCCTTTATATCTCCAAACTTATCCTCAATCTTATCCATGTCATATATCCAGTGCGGGCCAAGGGCCAAGGCATCGGCAACAAACTTCCGAGGAGCATACCTCTTAACTTGTCATTCATAGTAGAAAGACCTCCTTTTTGGTCTACATTATCCTTCTTTAGATATGTTCCCTTAGGAGGTCTTTGTCAAACATGTGAAACATAAAAAATCCCCTAAACGTTGATCAGACGTTTAGGGGATTTGAATTTATAAATCATGGTACTTCTCTAAATAAGAGCTGATTAGTACTCCATGTTTGCCATGCGTACGTAACCTTCGTAACGCTCTTTAGCTTCTTGCTCAGCGTTAGCGAATAGTCTTTCAGCTTCTTCTGGGAATTCGTTCACTAGAGTCGTGTAACGACCTTCGCCCATTAGGAAGTCTCTGAATGGTGTTGTTGGTTCTTTAGACTCAAGGATGAATGGATTCTTACCTTCAGCCGATAGAAGTGGGTTGTACTTCCATAGATGCCAGTAACCAGCGTCAACAGCTTCTTTCATACGGTTCTGAGTTGTGCCCATACCCGTCTTGATGCCGTGAGCGATACATGGAGCGTAGCAGATGATTAGTGATGGACCATCATAAGCTTCAGCTTCTTGCATAACTTTCATCAGTTGGTTCTTATTTGCACCCATTGATGTTTGTGCAACGTATACGTAACCGTAAGTTGTTGCAATCATACCAAGGTCTTTCTTCTTAATCTTCATACCAGATGCAGCAAACTTCGCAACAGCACCAGATGGTGTTGCCTTAGAAGCCTGACCACCAGTATTAGAGTAAACTTCTGTATCGAATACTAGGACGTTTACGTTTTCGCCAGATGCCAGTACGTGGTCAAGACCGCCGTAACCGATATCATAAGCCCAACCGTCGCCACCAACGATCCATACAGACTTCTTGATTAGGTAATCTTTGTTGTTTTCGAAGAATTTGAAGATTTCCTTCGCTTCAGCGTCAGCAACTTCTTTTTCTAGAACAGCTAGAATTTCGATTGTCGCTTTCTTAGAAGCATCAGCATCTTCCATGCCTTCTACCCATGCCTTGAAAGGCGCTTTGATGTCTTCAGCAACGTTAAGAGCTAGAAGCGCATTCGCTTTTTCAGCCATTTGCTTTCTGATTGTCTTAACAGCTAGAGCCATACCGTAGCCGTATTCAGCATTGTCTTCGAACAGTGAGTTCGCCCAAGCTGGACCTTTGCCTTCAGCATTCTTGCAGTATGGTGTAGATGGTGCAGAACCACCCCAGATTGATGAACAACCTGTAGCGTTTGCAACAAGCATTCTATCTCCATATAGCTGAGTCACAAGCTTCATGTATGGTGTTTCACCACAACCAGCACATGCACCCGAGAATTCGAATAGTGGTTGTGCAAACTGAGAACCCTTCACAGTTGAAGTTGCCATTAGGTCATCTTTAACAGGAAGTGATACTGCGTAATCCCAGTTTGGAATTTCTTTAACAGTTTGAGAATCCAGTGGCTTCATAACTAGAGCCGTGTTCTTAGCTGGACAGATGTCAGCACAGTTGCCACAACCTGTACAGTCAAGAGTTGATACCTGGATCTTGTATCCGTAGTCGCCCATGTCTTTGCCCATAGCCTTCAGCGTAGTGAAGCCTTCAGGTGCATTCGCTTTTTCTTCTTCAGTTAGAAGGAAAGGACGAATAGCAGCGTGAGGACATACATATGAACACTGGTTACACTGGATACAGTTTTCTGGTAGCCATTCAGGAACATTTACAGCGATACCACGCTTTTCAAAAGCAGAAGAACCGTTTTCGAATGTACCGTCAGCTAGCTCAACAAACTCAGAAACAGGGATGTTGTCACCCTTTTGTGCGTTCATTGGCTTAAGTCTATTTGCAATGAATCCTGGAAGCTCAGCTTCTTCTTGAGATGAAGCTTCAGCAGATGCCCAAGAAGCAGGAACTTCAACACGCTCGATAGCAGCGCCTTTGTCAACAGCTTCCCAGTTCATTTCTACGATCTTTTGACCTTTTTTACCGTAAGTCTTTTCGATCGCTTCTTTTAGGTATCCAAGTGCAGTTTCAACTGGTAGTACGTCAGCAAGCTTGAAGAATGCAGACTGCATTACCATGTTAATTCTGTTGCCAAGACCGATTTCTGCAGCGATATCAGTCGCGTTGATTGTGAAGAATTTGATGTCGTTTTCAGCAATGAATTTCTTCATTTCACCTGGTAGGTTTGCGTCAAGCTCTTCAGCATTCCACTGGCAGTTCAGCACGAAAGTGCCGCCTTTTCTTAGACCAGATAGAACGTCGTACTGTGTTACGTAAGACTGGTTGTGACATGCAATGTAGTCAGCTTCGTCAATTAGGTAAGTCGAACGGATTGGCTCTTTACCGAAACGAAGGTGAGATACTGTAACGCCACCAGACTTCTTAGAATCATATGAGAAGTAACCTTGAGCGTACATGTCAGTCTTATCACCGATGATCTTGATAGCATTCTTGTTGGCACCAACAGTACCATCAGAACCAAGACCCCAGAACTTACATCTAACTGTGCCACTTGGCTCAGTAACGATTGTTTCTTCAACATTTAGAGATAGGTTTGTTACATCATCATTGATACCGATTGTAAACGTCTTCGCTGGAGCGTCTTTAGCCAGTTCATCGTATACACGCTTGATTTGAGAAGGCGTAGTATCTTTTGAACCAAGACCGTAACGGCCGCCAATGATAACTGGTTGTTCTTTTTCTTCGTAGAATGCAGAACGGATATCTAGGTATAGAGGCTCGCCTAGTGAACCAGGTTCTTTTGTTCTGTCAAGAACAGCGATCTTCTTAGCTGTTTTAGGTAGAACATCGAAGAAGTACTTAGGTGCGAATGGTCTGTAAAGACGAACTTTAATCATACCAACTTTTTCGCCCTTAGCCATTAGGTAATCAATTGTTTCTTCAATTGTTTCAACAACTGAACCCATAGCGATGATAACGCGATCAGCATCTGGTGCACCATAGTAGTTAAATGGCTTGTATTCGCGACCAGTAACCTTGCTGATTTCGTTCATGTATTCTACTACTGCTTCAGGTACAGCATCGTAGTATGTATTACATGCTTCACGTGCTTGGAAGAAAATATCAGGGTTTTGTGCAGTACCACGAGTAACAGGACGCTCTGGGTTTAGAGAGTTGTTACGGAATGTGTTTACAGCATCCCAGTCAAGCAGTTTAGCAAATTCGTCATAATCAATTGTTTCGATTTTCTGAACTTCGTGAGAAGTACGGAAACCATCGAAGAAGTGTAGGAAAGGAACTCTTGTCTTAATTGCAGCAAGGTGAGCGATACCGCCAAGGTCCATAACTTCCTGAACAGAACCTGATGCAAGCATTGCAAAACCAGTGCCACGAGCAGACATAACGTCTGAGTGATCGCCGAAAATTGATAGAGCGTGAGATGCAACCGCACGTGCAGAAACGTGGAATACACCTGGTAGAAGCTCACCAGCAATCTTGTACATGTTAGGGATCATTAGAAGTAGACCCTGTGACGCTGTGAATGTAGTTGTTAAAGCGCCACCTTGTAGAGAACCGTGAACTGCACCCGCAGCACCGCCCTCAGATTGTAGTTCCGATACAACGACAGGCTGGCCAAAAACATTCTTTTTGCCATATGCAGCCCATTCGTCAACAAATTCCGCCATATTTGACGACGGCGTGATCGGGTAAATAGCAGCTACGTCTGTAAATGCATATGATACATAAGCAGCAGCCGTGTTACCGTCCATAGTTTTCATCACTTTGTTACTCATTGACTTTTTGCCTCCTTAGTCTTTTCATACATGTGTATGTGGTAAGTATAGTATATTGTATACAGAGTGTCAACGCATTTGTATACCTGTATTCCGGGAAAATCTTAGGAAAATGAAAACGTTTGCTTGTCAGACCTATTGCACCACCTCACTCAAAATTGTATACAGTATACTTTTACTATTTTTTGTTGAGACTTTAAATTTTTTTGCCGATTTATAAAAAGCAATCCGGTAGTCATTTACCCACTCATTTATACGACTATCAAAAAAAATCTAAAGATTTCTGCGCTTCATTATTTTATGCACCTATCAAGCATCTATGCAAATCTCCATCACCGCATATAATCCTCCACACGCCAAATAAAAATAGCTGATTTAAGACATCATCATGTAGATATATATTAAATAGGAAAAAACTCAGTACATATTTGAATAAATCTGCCGATATATATAATGTAGGGATACGTTTGTCTTCGCGCAAGGAGGTGCGAGTGAATGGATATTAAATCTGTTGGCCTGCCGAATGCAGCTCAACCTAAAAAAACTGTCAAAAGTGAATGTGCCTAAAAAAGCTCTTGAAAAGATGCCCGATGAAACCAAAGGGGTTATTTTCGAAAAAATCGGAAAAAACCGATAAACCGAGTGGTGATTATTCTAAGATCGCAAAAGACAAGGGCAAGTTAGGTGAAAAAGACAAGACTCAGTTATCCGAAATTGACAAGTTAAAAATTCAAATGGATGAGAAAATGAATGGCGCTTTTTACCTCATGGTTAAAGATGCCCTCGATGGACAAAATGTGGGTATGAAGGCTGCCATTGAAAAGATTCTACAAGAACGTGGTGAAGAAATCACGCCTGAAATGATTGAAGAGGCTCAGGCAGACGTTGCTGAAGGTGGATTCTACAGCGTCGAAGCCACAACTGAGCGCATTATGAAATTTGCAAAAACAATCTCTGGAGATGATCCTGCTAAGGCAGGTTTGTTAAAGGATGCCTTTGAAAAAGGCTTTGAAGAAGCTGAAAAAATCTGGGGCGATGAACTCCCACAAATTTCTAAAGACACTTATGATTCCGTTATGAAAGCCTTTGACGAGTGGGAAAATGAAGGCCTTAAAGATAATGAAGGCGATACAAGTCCTCCAGTTGAGTCCGAAACTGTTGTGACCAGCGACACAGCGTCCCAAGCTGATGC